>BNJS01001155.1_pt1 | contig 57920 bp, 104 predicted proteins | sample 8540461 | NCBI WGS metagenome assembly BNJS01 (sample SAMD00202454, study PRJDB9452) | human saliva metagenome | isolation source: human saliva | place: Japan
GGGTTACGTATTGCTAACCGGGTGGCCCGCGATGCTCACCGAGAACTCCCTGCCGGGATGCGGTTCCAGATGGGCGTACTGGCCCATCCAGGAGGTCAGACCCAGCTTCCGTGGTGAGGAAGTCGAGACGACGCGCGAGGCGCGTCGATGGTGATCGCGTCGGTGAATTCAGCCATGGTGGCTCTTCTCCACTGCTGCTTTCAGGGCCGCCAGTTTGGTGGGCCAGAAATCGTCGAGATACGAACGCACCGCCGCCAGGCCGTCGGTGTTCAGGACGTACAGGTGTCTGGTCGCGTCCCGGGTGCTGGTCGCCAGGCCGGCGCGGCGCAGCACTCCCAGGTGGTGGGAGGTCGCTTGCTGGGACAGTCCGACCTTCTCCGCCACCGACCCCACCTGCTGGGGCTCCGAACGGATGATGCGCAGGATGGCGCGACGATTCCCGTCGGCGAGTGCCCTCAGTGCGAGGTCGATGGTCGCGGGTTCGGCGGTCATGAGGGCCACCATACACAAACAGTTTTTTGTACTCAAGAAGACTTGAGGAACGTGTTTGTCGCCACACCATCCAAGGATGCGGGAGACTTTATTCCATGGCATGGATTGTGTTTGCGGTGGCGATGGTCGTGTTTCTGGGAGCGGTGATGTTGCTCCTCAGGCGATTCCTCGCCTCGCATGACGAGATCTACGATGGCCTGACGCCCGGTGTCCTGCCGCCGCGGAAGGAGTGGAAGGCGACCCCGGTCAAACTGCTCCGGTCTCCTGAGTACAAGGGTCCTTTCCCCGTCGCCTTCACCCCGCCGCGTGACGTCACCCCGGGGCTGATCGGGATGGTCATCGACGGGATGGTGGATCCCCATGACCTCACTGCGACCATCGTCGATCTCTCCGCCCGCGGATTCCTGCGCATCAAGGTGCTCGACGACGGCAAGGGCAAGCGGCGCGGGAAGGACTGGCTGATTCAGCCCTGCAGTAAGCCCCGCTCCAACCTGATGCGCTACGAGAAGACGTTCCTGGAGGGAGCCTTCCCGGACGGGCGGGAGAAGCGGATGTCGGAGGTGAGCTGCAAACACAAGAAGGTGTTCCGGCAGCTCACCTCCGACATCTACGAGGAGACCAGCCGCCGTGGCTGGTATCGGCAGAACCCGAACCCTGGGTGGCCGGCGCCACAAGCTCGGGCGCGTGGCTGCCGGGATGGTGGCGGTGCCGCCGCGCTGGTGATCGCCGGCGGGGTGTTGAGGGCATACTGGCCGCCGCCATGTTCGTCGCGACGGGTGTCGTCGCCGCCTTCGGGCCGAGACGTCGCGTGCCCCGCACCGGCGCAGGCACCGCCACGCGCATCCAAGCCCTCGGTTTCAAGCAGTACCTCGCGACCGCCGAGGCCGAGCAGATCCGCTTCGAGGAGGCGGAAAACATCTTCAGCCGCTACCTTCCTTACGCGATGGTCTTCGGGGTCGCCGACCACTGGGTCAAGATCTTCCGCGAACTCGCCATCGAACGAAACGTCGAATGGGACATCGACTGATCGATGTCGGTGCCGATGTGGCGGGGAGCTGGTGTTCCAGATGCTCACCCTGGACCTCCTTGACGGCGTTGATGGCCTGTTCGACGGCATCAGTGGGCTGTTCGAAGGGTTCGATCTGGGGGATTTCCTGGACGGAATCGACTTCGATTTCGACTTCTGAGGACACTCCGCTCGCGACTCCCTGGTTATGCAGCACTCAACGCGGTTTTCGGCGTCCGAAAGGGATTTTTCGTGTGAGATGGAGGCGCTGGCCTGCAAGGATCGTCGCAGCCAGTGGTCGTGGCCAGCTACGACGACCACTTGGGGTGCTGGGGGCGGGTGTTCTTCGGAATGAGGGTGGCCGGTGTGAGCGAGAGGAGGCTAGCCGTCACGCCACTGCGCCTATCAGGAAACGGCTCGCCCAACGACCACACTGGGCGAAACGATCCGTTCCAGTAGCAAGAAGCTGGGCTCGGCGTCGCCGATCAACGAGAGGTTTGTCGTGTACCTAAGTCGCGTGCGCGTCCGCTGCGCGGTGCTGCCGACGGCCCGCTGAACTCGCGCTGCCGGGACGTCACCGTTCATTGCCGGGCGAAATGGCGGTGGCAAGACCACCCTGATCGGACGCGATACTACCTCAGCCACAGCAAGCGGTTTTCCCCACCTCCCGAGACAATCCGCAGCAGCTCTCGGTGCGGGCGATCGGGACATTGAGGTGGTGTACCGCCTCGAGGACGACGCCGACAAAGAGGGCCCGCTCGGCAGGCGGTTGCAGACCAAGGTGGGCGTAGCGCTCCTGGACTGTTGCCGCCGAATGGTCGCGAACGCTACACCGCGATCTCCGGCTCCATCTCGACGAGCGTGCTTGTTACTGCCAGCGATGTGGGAGCCGCGTATCCGCCTCGTCTACTTGCTGCGTGGCGCAACCCAATCGAGGAGCTGTCACGCCGCGGAAACTCACATCCTGGTCGAGCTTCTGCGTGCACAGCAGCAGAACCGCGCCGTGGACGCGACCTGTCCCCAGTTGCGGGGTCGGGCATCTGGCCTTCTTGAGGGCTCTTGCGACCGATGAGCTGCTGGCTGGCCTTGAGGCCAGGGCTGGGAGCAGCTTCGTGCGCTGTCGGCAGGAGTGTCCCGCAACTGGCACATATACGCGGTCAGGTCGTCGATGACCGATACCTTGCGCGAGTGCTCGAGCTGATGCTCGCCACGTCGGAAGGGCGGCGTTCGACGCGCCTCTCGAAGTGGTCGGGCTGGGCTACGCTCAACTCTGCTACATGTTGCGGTAACCTCGCGGCCATCCCCGATTCCACGCAGATCGCCCACGCGGAAGCAGACGTCGCGCAGGGGTCGACTGTCAGCTGCTGATGCCGACGGATCAGCTGTCAGCGGCTTGAGGATGCGGAGCGCGTCCTGCAGCAAACTCACGCCGAGAGGGAGAGTGTCGAGACTCATTTCTCTCGACGACCCCTTCCACGTCACCGTTGTTATCGAAGAACCTGAAGCTCACTGCACCCACAACTACAGCACTCCCTCGTCCGATATCTGCGCCGACAGGTCCAACAGCGCCCTGAACTCCAGGTCATCCTGTCCAGCCACGCCACTGATGTCATCACCTCGTGCGAATCAGTAGCAGGAACTCGGCGATCGTCGCTCATGAGTCTGTCCGATTTAATGGTGTAAACCGGCGGTTTCTGTTGGTGAATTGCTGGCCGCGGGCATGCGGTCAGCGAAGGTCGTGGCGAACGCGTTCAGGGCGGGGCTTCCAGCGCATGCACAGGCCTTTCCCGGGTTGCGCCTCCTGGGATCCAAATGATCTCACGGCGTCGGGTACAGGGTCTTCAACGCGACGCTCGCTCCGCGAAGTGCCCGCGGGCGCGAGACCGCTCTGCGGAACCTGGCGTTGTTGACCTGGATCGCATCTCGTGGAACACACAAGACCTTGGCGGATCCTGGGATGTCGTAGTCCAAGAAGCACGAACTCGGTCCAGGCACAGCCAAGAGCCGGATCATCGCCGGATTGTGGCCTCGCTCGCTCTCGGTGAACTGTCTCGAACGCCCGCCCAGCGGCCTCCGGGAGTGGGGCTTCGTGAACGAGCCGGGTCGGCCGCGCGCGCGATCTGGGACGTGTGCTTCTCTCGAGGCGTAGCGGAAAACTGTGTTGCGCAGCAGGTGGATCAGACAGGGTCTGGATCTTCGTCTGGCCGGGGAACACCGACCCGACGGAGTCGCTGTCCCTTGAGCCCGTCGCGGACCCTGAAAGAACACATCCTTGACGTGCCGGCGGTTCTTCGACCCGGTCAGGCGCGCGAACCAGAATCCTCGCCGACTCCCGTCCTGGCCGGGCCAGATCCCCCACAATGTCCTTGTGACCTCAAGGTCGACCCCGACCGCGGCGTAGAACGGCTGGTTACGGACCTGCGATCCCTGACTTTGATCACGACCGCATCGATAAAGATCGCCCGATCGTAGATGGAGCTCAGCGCCGACTCATCCACGTAGTCATCCGTCGACTGGCCCGGTCAGGTGATCCGGCTGATCGTGTCCTTTGGCACGCCGTACGCGTAAACCCTCGGCGAAGCGTGGGCGGCGATCTCCCCGCCGTCAGCTCCTTTCTGCGAACAGGCCCAGCACCGCGGCATCCGCGTGTCCGGTAGCGACGTTGCCGCTTCTCGACCAGCTGCGGCTCAAACGTCTCCTGTTACGGTCCTGCACCTGGATCTCGATCGCTCGGCGTTGCTGCAGCCAACCGCTCTGATTTCCGCTGCCATTGCGGGAATCTATCGCTGCCGCGACGCGGCCAGGTCGTGCCGTCGTGGTAGCCAAGATGCTCATCTCCTCGGCGAGTCGGCCTCAACGATCTGAGCGGTCAACGCTTCAACAAACCACCGCCGAAGCCAGATGGCGACACCATTGCATCTCTTGGCTTGACGCACCATCCGCGCTGATCGCCTCTCGCTGAGCCACCTCCAGCTCAGCGTTGACTCCTCCGCCGACGGCGGTGATGCGATGACGTTTCACATGTCTGAGTCCTGGCTGCACGGCCAGCCTGGTACTACCCGTTGTTGTCACGGTCATCATGACTGCCTCCCTGCAGGTCCAGGCGAGTGGAGCCAGTTACACCGTTTCTACGACCAGACTCCGCTCGCCGCGACTGGAGTGCCCGGTGTTTCGTGGACAGTGGTGAAAAACCCGAGTTTTATTCGGACATGTGAGGAAGAAGTCTGTACCATGCCAGCATCGAAATATAGTCATGAATTCAAAGAACATGTCGTCGCGGAGGTTCTTGAGGCTCCCGTCCGATCGCAGATAGTGGCGAAGTCCTACAATCTGAGTTCGACGACTGAACAATTGGGTGAACAAGCACAGAAAAGAAGCATCCCGGCCCACAAACTCGAAGGAGAATTGTCGGATCAGGTGGCGGAGATTGAGCGCTTGCAGGCTGAGCTGTCGTGAAGCGAGAGCGGGATTGGGATTTTTGAAAAAGCGGTGGCTTTCGAGTGTCCTGAGCGGAAGGGGGCTGCTGGTGTAGGTCGGTAGTTTCTGGATGGTGTTGCGTGGATGATGAGGGTGTGGCCCCTTGGAGTCGCTGTGCGGACGGTGGTTTCAAACCGCCTTGTGCTGCGTTGGGTGAAGACCGTCGTGGTGAGTGTTCAAGGAAAAGGTGCCCGTGGGTGGGTGTCAGGTGGGGATCGGGAAGACGAATGAGAGTGAACCGCTGTGGAAGCGTCGAAATGCTTGGATGGCATCAGAACTGGCGTTTGAAGGCTTCCCGGGATGAGTTTGGCGGTGGTTCGTGTTGCTGGCCAGTCGGTGCCCGGCGTGAAGGCGGCGTGAGTCCGGTCTGCTGCGTCTGCGTGGAACAGGAGAAGGTGCCTTGTTCCCGTGCTGGTGGTGTGGGTGGGGGTGCTGGCGGACCGGTTTGTAGTAGTGATGAAGCGCTTGTAATGGGTGTGGAGCGAAGGGGTCGGGTTGTTCGTGATGTGTTCGTGCTGGTCAACCAGGAGGATTGGGAGGAATTGGGATGAGCGGATCAGTGAAACTGGTGGGGTCGTCGGTGAGGTTGTCGGGTTCGGCGGTCAAACCGTTCGATGTTCCCAAGTGGTTGGTGATGGCGGGTTGGGAGAAGGTCAGGAGTAACAAGGGTGCGCCGGGGGTGGATGGGGTGGCGGTTGAGGAGTTCGAGAAGGATCTGAGGGCAAACCTGTACAGAGATTTGGAATCGGATGTCCTCGGGCAGTTACTTTCCGTCTCCGGTTCGGGAGGTGCGGATTCCCAAACCTGATGGTGGCATCAGGGTGTTGGGGGTACCGGCGGTCGCTGACCGTCTGGCGCAGATGGTGGTGGCTATGGTGCTTGAGCACAGAGCCGAGCGGGTGTTTCATCCGGGTTCCTATGGGTATCGTCCGGGGTGTGGTGCGATCGATGCGGTCAGATCATGCTCGGATGGCGGTGCTGGGAGAACGTTTGGGTGATCGATGTGGATATCAGGCGTTCTTCGACATCGTGCCGTGGTCTGGTGTGCGCGGTGGGTGCGGTGTGTGACCCGTCCTGGTGGTGCTCTACGCGCGGCGCTGGCTTAAGGCGCCTCTGCAACACAGTGGTGGGACGTTCACCGAGCGTGAGCGGGGTACCCCGCAGGGGTCGGCGGTTTCGCCGGTACTGGCCAATCTGTTCATGCACTACGCGTTTGATACTTGGATGGCGCGAAAGCTACCCGGGATCGTTTTCGAACGCTGTGCCGATGATGTGGTGATCCACTGTGAAAGCCTCAACCAGGCCCGGGTGGTGCTCACCGCGGTCGAGGAGCGTATGGGACAGGTTGGGTTGGGGTTGCACCCCCGCAAAACTCGGATCGTGTACTGCAAGGACGCGAACTGGCCTCGGTTCTGTGGAGCACACCGTCCCACGTCTCGGGTACGAGTTCCGGGAGCGTACCGCTCAAGGGACGTCACGGACTGTTCCGGGGTTTCTCCCCGGCAGTCTCAAGGGCGGCCCTGAAACGGATGAGCAGGCAAGTTCGTTCCTGGCGCCTACACCGGTGGGTGACGGCGACGGCTGGTGACCTGGCAGCACAAATCAATCCGGTGCTGCGAGGATGGATGAGCTACTACGGGGTCTTCCATCCCTCGGCTCTCTACCCCCTGCTGAAACGGGTCAATTCCTACCTGATCCGATGGCTCAGGGGAAAGTACCGTGTTGCTGGTCAGCCGGTCCAAAACCATGCGCAAATGGTACACAGGCGTCAAGAAAGCGCCGAATTATTTCGTGCACTGGGCGTGGGTCACTGAACCGGGTCCCGTGTGGTGACACCAGAACGACAAGAGCCGTATGACGGGAGATCGTCACGTACGGCTTCAGGGGAGCCGGGAACCACGGTTCCCGGGCCACCTGACTTCGCGCAGGAAACTCCGGTAGCAGCAAAATACGTATACATCCATCCGCGGGAAGGCAACCATCTGGTGTATCTGATGTGCCGTGACCAGAGTAGTCTCGTTCTGGCTACTACAGGTGGCGGCGCCAGGGTCATCGAGACATGAAACGCCGGGAAGAACTCACTATTTTTGATTACGCATTTCTTCCACGAGTCTGACCAAACGTACGGGTATCGGCGTATCCACGCAGCCTGGCTGAGCGGGGCGTCCACGCGAGCCTAGATCTGGTGGTAAAAGCCAGTTTTACACCAGGCTGGCTTGGTGGCCTGTCAGCCCCGGAAACGGGGCCCGCACCACCATCATCGCCAAGATCTGGGCTACCGCCCGGATCTGGGTGAAAAGAATTTTACCGCCAACAAACCAGGCAAAACAGAGGTGGGCGATATCACCTACATCCCCCACCTGGGAAGGATTCACTTATCTAGCAACCGTGATGGATTGCTACTCGAAAAAGATCATCGGTTACGCGATCGCCGAGGTGTATGCGCACCCAACTTATTGCCGAGGCTTTACACATGGCAGTCAGAAATTGCCCAGTAACCCGGGGTGAAACCGTCTTCCATTCGGATCGTGGTTCGCAATACACTCAGCTGATTGCGCGGAAGTCATGAACACATATGGTATCCGCGCCTCGGTGGGTAGAACCGTGTCGTGTTACGACAATGCCGCAGCGGAATCATTCAATGCAACCTGCAAGAAGGGGTAGTGAACCGGAAGATCTATCCAACACGGAAACATGCTATCAAGGATGTGACAGCCTGGATCGAGTAGCTGCTGCAATCACAAAGCGACTCCACTCGGCGTTAGGGTACCGCACCCCCAACCACGTCCACCAACAATGGAGTCAAAACCAGAAAGCAGCCTAGAAATCTCATTTTTCAGTAGTGTCCACAAAACCCATAGCTTACTCAGTCGTGTCGCTCGGCCGGTGTGGACATAGACGGCGACTCCTTCGACCAGGTTCCGCATCTGGCTCAGAATGTTCTGTGATAGCAAGTCCCTATGGTCCGCTAAGGTCGCGATGTTGGTGCAGATGGCGTTGTCTGCGCTTGCGACGTGTTCAGCAACTGTGACCATAATGTCCTCCGGGGGTGACGGTGTTTCGTCGAGCACATTGACACAACCGAGAGGCGGGTTGTGCGCATGAGCGGCTGGACGTCTGACGGAACCGCAGACCGCTAGCCGGTGGGCCCAACGGAGACCCTGGAGAACTGCGGCAGTTCCGGACGCTATCGCGTCCTCCGGTAGGCCCTTCGTTGCGACGTTGACGCCCCTGTTCCAGATCTGGGAGTAACCACCGGGGTGTGCTTTCTATCTGGCGACGAGCCGTCTGAGTTCGATCAGCAGCGGCACTGTCGCCATGCCTTGTTTGGTCAGTGGGTACCTGCCTTGTTTGTTGCCATCAAGGACTGGGGCTGTCAGCAGCCGCACTGACCCGTCCAGGATCACGGCCCCACCCTCATCGCCAACGGCGACCACGACCGCATGGTTCCGACCTCGCTGTCCGCGGACATGCACCAGCGCATTCCCAACAGCACCTTGGTCATCTACCCCGATGCCGGCCACGGCGGTGTCTTTTCACCGCTACCAGGAGTTCATTCCGACGCTGTTGGCTCACCTCGACACGTGAGATCCATGGGCCATTTCGGTTCACGGCGGAGTTGCAGGGCCGAGGCCTGTGGCGAGCTGCTTCAGGACACGAGTCGTCGATACGCGGCTCTGGCTTTCATCGCGTGAATGATCTCGACTTCACCGTCATCCCACAGCAACACGACGATTTTCTAGGAGGCGGCCCGCCGCATCCAGCCCGATTCTCAATTCACGCTGCGGGCTCTCGTCATCCAGTGGTCCGCTCGCCAGCGCTGACCGAGCGGCGGTGATCGCGTCCTCGTCGCTGATCCCGTGTTTACGCGCGGACGGGCGACGATCACGCGCGAGCCCACTTCGCGCACGGCAGCCCGGATCGCAGCGGAGCGGTCCAGGCCCTCAGCGCTCGGCGCGCACCATCAGCTCGGCCAGCTCCTCGTCGGAGAACGTGGGTACCACCGGAGGCGCTTCCGCCCGGGTGGACGTCCAACGCTTCTGCAACTCTCAACGGCAGGCCCGCTTCGGCCTCATCCGCCCACGCCTGAACCTGAGCATCCGAGACCTCGCGTCCCTGAATCATCCGCTTACCCATGGCAACAGTGTATTACGTAATACAAATTGCTGAATCTGCGTTGTGCTGGGGGACCGGGGACCGGGGACTGACCGGGGACCGGTCGTGCGTGGCCCGCCGCACCCGCGCTACAGGTGGGACTGTCGCGCCTGCGCCATTGTGGCGGCTGACCGCGCTCATGACGGAGTTGTTTCCGGAGCTCGTCCTGACATCCCGGATGCTTCCCGAGGACGAGGTGGAGGTCGGTGTCCTCGGTGGGGGAACCGATCCGGCATCACCCTGCACCCCGCGGCCCAGCCGGTGACGCGTTCAGCCCGCTCATGGTGGAGAACCTCCGTCAGCGCTACCGGTCGGGCATCCGCTCGCGACGAGGCCGAGGGCACGGCTGAACTCGACGGCGAGACCTTCCTGCTCTTCGAGGGCATCGGCTTTCTGGCGCGAGGCTGTGCGACCGGACACTTCCCGCACTCGCGGTTCGTCGTGCAGGAGGACCGCGCGGTCTTCGAGCAGCTGGCGCGCAGCCGTCGCTGCCCCACTTTCGTCACCGACGCGCCCTCGCTTCGCCGCGCCCGGCCGCCCGGGCCGCACGGTGGTGCCGATCCGCGACGCCATGGCCCGCGCGACCTTCCACCTGCTGGTCCCGCCCCGGCGGTCGCAAGGAGGCCGTCGACGTCTTCGACTGGGTGCGTGACCGGTGAGACGCAGCGGTGGCTTTTCCCCCGGCCTCGTGCCCAGAGGATGGGGCGATTCCTGGCTTTGCCCGGCCCTTTCGTCCCGGTCCGGGCGGAGCAGCCTGCCGCCTGTGGTTTCCCTGCGGCCGTGAAGCGATCCGGGTGCTGCACGAGCGGATGGTTCGTGCACCGTGCCTCGAAAGTGGTGCATGAACGTGCACGGTCTTGCGTTTTTCCCGGTGAAAGCGATTGGCTGTGCCTGTTCGGATGGTTCGGACGGTGACGAGGTCCCGCCTCGTCAATCCCTCGCAGGGTGCCGCCCTGGCGTCGCCCGTGACAAAGTAGTCAGGAACTGGGTTCTGGGGATGTTCTCGCCATCTTCCCGTCGGAAGCAGTCGGTCTGATGCTTGCTGGATCCTCCTCGGCTGCGGCGTGAGTCGCCAACACCGCGCCGACCAAGTCCGCGGGACAAGGAACAGGTTTTCTGTTCGATGAACTACAGTGGGGCCTCGCGGTGTTCGTGGGCAGTCATCGCCGCCGCAAAGTCCGGTGGCCACTCCGACCGGCGGTCACCATCGGTCCTACCTTCAATATTGACATCGCCCAGGGAAAGCCCGCCGCCGGACTTCCGGCGCGGTGACGCACCTCGGCGGCCAGTCTCGTCGGATCGCTGATTGCGCCTCCTGTGCCGGGTGGCCCACAAGCAGCGCTTCGACGAGGACCTGACCAGGGCGCCAAAGCTCGGTGTGTTCTTCTGCACGGCACCCGCCATCCGCAACCCGCTGTTCAACCTCCTCACCGAGATCATCGGCACCTTCGTGCTGGTCTTCGTGGTCATCGCATCGGGTCTCTACACCACCAACACAAAGGCGATGCGGTCAACCTCGGCTGGCTGGGTGCGTCTCGGTGTCGCCCTGCCGATCGTCGTCATCGGCACCGGCCCTCGGCGGCCCCACGGATGTGCCATCAACCGCACCAGGGACCTGTGTCCCCGCATCATGCACGCCATCCTTCCCATCAAGGGCAAGGGCGATTCCGACTGGAGCTACTCCTGGGTCCCGGTCGTCGGACCCATGATGGGTGGCCTGCTGGGTGGTCTGCTGGCAGCCCCGCTGCTGGTTTTCCCGCTGCAGTGATTCAACCCAGCCCCGAAAAGATACCGGCGTTTCACGAAGGAGCCATCACATGACAGACAGCAAATACGTGCTCGCCATTGACCAGGGAACCACCTCGTCGCGCGCGATCATCTTCGACCATGGTTGGGCGCATCGTCGCCGTGGGGCAGAAGAACACGAGCAGATCTTCCGCGCGCCGGGTGGGTGGAGCATGATGCGCTTGAGATCTGGGGCAACGTCCGTGAGGTGGTGGCCCAGGCGCTCGCGAGCGCAGCTCAACAAGAAGGACCTGGCCGCGGTCGGTATCACCAACCAGCGTGAGACCGCTCTGGTGTGGGACAGGAAAAACCGGTGAGCCCGTCTACAACGCCATCGTGTGGCAGGACACCCGCACGCAGAAGATCGTCGAGGAACCCGGCGGCGAGCAGCGAGGCAGACCGGTACAAGGAGATCGTCGGACTCGCCGCTGGCCACCTATTTCTCGGACCGAAGGTCAAGTGGATCCTCGACAACGTCGAGGGTGCCAGGGAACGCGCTGAGGCTGGGGAGCTGCTCATGGGCACCATGGACACCTGGGTGCTGTGGCAGCTGACGGGGGGAGTCAAGGGCGGCGTCCACGTCACCGACGTCACCAACGCCTCCGCACCATGCTGATGGACTTGAGGGACCCTCGACTGGTCTGGGCAGATCGCGGCTGACGACGATCCCGATGTCGATGCTGCCGCAGATCAGGTCCTCGGCGGAGGTCTACGGAGTGGGCCGCGAGCAGGGTCTTCTGGCCGGTGTCCCGGTCGCGGGCATCCTCGGTGACCAGCAGGCTGCGACCTTCGGGCAGGCCTGTTTCGAGAAGGGCATGGCGAAGAACACCTACGGCACCGGCTGTTTCATGCTGATGAACACCGGTGAGGAGCTCGTGCCATCGAAGAACGGCCTGCTGACCACGGTGTGTTACAAGATCGGTGACGCGAAGCCGGTCTACGCGCTGGAGGGGTCCATCGCGGTGACAGGGTCGCTGGTGCAGTGGCTGCGGGACAACCTGCGGATGTTCGACTCGGCCCCGGAGGTCGAGGCCCTGGCCGCGACGGTGGACGACAACGGGGGCGCCTACATCGTTCCCGCGTTCTCGGGTCTGTTCGCCCCCTACTGGCGGGCCGATGCCCGTGGTGCGCTGGTGGGGCTGACCCGCTACGTCAACCGCGGCCACATCGCCCGCGCCGTCTTGGAGGCCACGGCCTTCCAGACCCGTGAGGTGCTGGATGCCATGGAGGCCGACTCGGGTGTGAGGCTGACTGAGCTGAAGGTGGATGGCGGCATGACCGCCAACGAGACCCTGATGCAGTTCCAGGCCGGCCAGCTGGGTGTTGATGTGGTGCGTCCCGTGGTTGCGGAGACGACGGCGCTCGGCGCGGCCTACGCGGCGGGCATCGCCGTCGGGTTCTGGAGCGGTGAGCAGGATGTCATCGACAACTGGGCCGAGGACAAGCGCTGGGGCTCGGAGATGGACGAGGCCGAACGCGATCGCCTGTACCGCAACTGGAAGAAGGCCGTCACGAAGACCTTCGACTGGGTCGACGACGACGTCGTGGGTGAACCGATGATCGAACCGGGCCGCGGGAAACTCGCGGCCCGGTTCGCGTGCCCGGGACGTGCGGATCGCGGCCTCTGTCAGACACACCCGAGCCCCATACCGGCCAGGCCGCGACGCATCGTCGTCGGGTGTCCGGTTCCATCGCCGCATCAAGGCCCCCTTCGTCATCAGAGCTCTGCGGGAGGCCGGGCACGAGGTCAAGACGGTGCCCACCGAGGCTGCGCTGCGGTTCATCGGGGCTCCGGCGTTGGCTGCTGTCTCCGGCGCTCCGGTGTCGTCGGGGGTTTTCGACGACCCGGCCGCTGTCGAACATGTCGCGGTGGGGGAGTGGGCGGAGCTCGTGGTGGTCGCTCCCGCGTCGGCGGATCTGCTGGCCCGTGTCGCGGCGGGACGGGCCGACGATCTGCTCACCGCGACGATCCTCACCACCACCGCGCCCGTGATGCTGGCCCCCGCGATGCACACCCGATGTGGCTCAACCCGGCCACCCAGGAGAACGTCGCGACGCTGCGCCGCCGGGGTTTGACGGTGCTCACCCCCGACTCCGGGCGCCTGACCGGCAAGGACTCCGGGGTTGGGAGGCTGCCCGATACCGACCGGATCGTCACCGAGGCCCTGGCCCTGCTGGAGAGCTCGGATGCCGAGGGCAGGCCCAACGGGCTGGAGGGTCGGTACGTGGTGGTCTCGGCGGGCGGCACCCGCGAGCCGATCGACCCGGTGCGGTTCCTCGGGAACCGTTCCTCCGGGCAGCAGGGCTGCGCCATCGCGCGGGCCGCAGCGGTCCGCGGGGCGCGCGTCACCCTGGCCGCGGCGCACGTCGATGCCGGCATCCTGGCCCAGCTGCCGGCCTCCGTCGAGGTGATCCCGGTGAACACGGCCCTGGAACTCAACGATGTCGTGCGGCACCTCTGCACCGATGCCGACGCCGTCGTCATGGCCGCCGCGGTCGCGGATTACCGGCCAGCCACCGTTTCGGCCGCGAAGATCAAGAAACACGGCCTGGATGACGACGAGACGGGGATCGTCCCGCCGCCCGTGATCACGCTGGTGGAGAACCCCGACATCCGGCGGGCTGGTCTCCGACCCGCCCCGGGGTGAGGACGGGCGGACCTCGTGGTCGGGTTCGCGGCCGAAACCGGCGACGAGGACGACGACGTGCTGAGCCACGGGTCGCGAAGGCGGGGCGGAAGGCGCCGATCTCCTGGCGGTAAACGCCGTCGGTCCCGCCCTCGGGTTCGGTGACGTGCCCAATGCGGTCGTGGTCCTGGACGCCCAGGGCCGCGAGGTGGCCCGGGCATCCGGCAGCAAGGACGACGTGGCCAGGGTACTGGTGGACCTCATCGCCGAACGCCTGGAAAACAGCGTCACCACCGCCCAGCCCGCGACCGCCGGCCTGCCCGAGAGACGGCGATTCCACTCCGGAGACGGCTCCTCGACGGGGCCCGCACCGGGTGGGGCGGAGCGTGCGTGGCCGGTGGGAAAGCGGTTCAGAGGTCGATGGCCATGTCGGCGATGACCCTCAGGTCCTTCTCGGAGGGCTTCGAGACGATCCAACGAGTCGGCGCGGCATCCTCATGCCGGATCACCAGGTGGGGTCGTTGCTGGAGCCTCTGTGGTTAGTCATCTCGCTGTTTCGTCAGGTTCGGCCGGGCTTGGACCTCGACCAGGCTGGTGGGAACGCCGATCCGATGGAGTCGATCAGGCGGGCATGACGTGTCGGACTGCGGTCATCAGGTTCGATACTCACCGGAGGCTCGGGCATCATCAAGCATCCCGCAGCGCGCGCTCGCTATCTCGGAGAGTACTTCTGGCTCATCATGGACCATCCTGAGGCTTATTCATAGGGTGTAGGCGAAGATGGGTCGGTGACGCAACTTGGTTTCGAAGGTGTTGTAGGGGGCGGTAATCGGTGTGCAGGACACGCCATGTTTTGAGTTCGCGATGACACGTTCGATGAGGTAGCGGACGCGGTTGATGGTTATGTTGTTTTCTTTGTCGGTGTTGGAGTTCGCCAGGGCGGGTTTTCTTCATGAGGGTGATCATTCCCCAAATCCGATGTGGCCTTTGATCTCCACTCATGACTTTGACTGTCGAGGTTGGCAGGAATCGGATTCCTTTGATGGCCTTTGCATCATGCACGCTACCCGGCGAAGTGGGGAGATCAGGCGAGGTGTCCGGCCAGGGTGCAGGCCACTTGCAGGTTCACCCCTGTGGTGTGGTGTTTGCCTGAGTACAACTCGGGACGGTCGTGCCATGACCAGCAGGACACCAAGGGTGCCGTCGATGATGTACTGGCGGTTCGGGTCAAGGATCTTCCACGCCGGGCACCCAGGCTTGGAGGGCTTCGGCGATCAAAGGGTGTAGACCGCCACCACTGGTGAGATGGTGGCTTGGGAGACTGTGTGGATGTCGGCCAGCAATTCCTGGGTGAGGTTGTGAGCTGAGTCAGAATGTGTTTCTGTAGAGATTCGAGTGCAGCTACTGTGGTGATTGTTTCTGGGAATGTTGTGAAGGGTCTGCGGTAGTCGGTGTGGAGGATTCTCAGGTTTTGAGGTTGGCGATGACTCGTTCGATCATGTAGCGTATCGCGTTTACTGACTTATTGAACCTTTTTCTTCTTCTGTGTTGTTGTTTCGGTTGGGTTCGGATGGGGTGATCATACCGAGTCCGATGTATCCTTTGTCGCCGATGAGGTTGCCCGGTGGTGATGTGGTCGAGTAGGCCGGTTTCTTTGAGTGCGTGTGCGTCATGGGTGCGGCCGGGCATCGGGTCGGAGATGAAGGCGAAGCCGTCCTGTCAGGTCGCATGCGACCTGGACGTTGACTGCCGGTGGTTTTTGTGTTTGCCGGAGTACAGTTCTGGCATGGTGCGCCATGACCAGGTCGGCAGTAGGGGTGCCATCGACGATGAGTGGTTCGCTGACATCGAGGGTCGTCGACCGTGGGGTAAGTGCAGTCCTGCAGGGCCTGTCCAGGATGGGCATCCAGGATGCGATGGTTCGAGATCGTTTTCTGGGAGACGTGGAACTGGTCGGCAATCGATGCTTGTGTGCGGTTGGATCACAGATAGATCAAAGGCCACAACAACACACTTGTACGAGTCCTAGTGTGGGTTTCCGTCCTGCTCGGGAGGCTGGTGCCTCGCGGAGGTCATGGATGCGTGCGACAAGGTCGGTGATCTGTTCGCTGCTAAGACCTGTGCTAGAGTACATGGGAAGGCTCAACTTTCGATTGACTGTGTTGGTACTATCAATTATTCAGGAAGTTGAGCCTTCCTCGCGCATACCGACACGCACAACACGTCAATTAACTATTGCAGCCACCGATTCTGACTAAGCCTCTGTGTCTGAGTGTTAACACAGTGACTTGGATACAGCGGAACAAGCCTAGGACACGGGATCCTGCCGGGGGAAGGTTTCCGGAACGGGAGGTGTGGATCAGTTCGCACAGGTTGAGGATCTGGTCACGGTCAAGGCTTGTGGTAGTATTCACGGCGGCGGCTTGTCTTTCATCTGAGGGTTTTGTTTCTGCATTTTGAATTATCTCAGATCGGGCAAGCCGCCCTCACATCCCCCTCGGGGTAAAGCGTTAGCTGGGGAAAACCAAAACACCCCTATGAATAAGCCTCCTTACTTCAAAAACGGAACGAAACCCAGGGCGATTCACCATGCGCCCGCACCCCGCTCCCACACCGCACCTACTGACGCAACCTCTAAGAAAGGTGTGGCGACAGATCCGGGTCCAACAACCTCAACGAGCGCTTCAACCGCGAGATTTGTCGGTTCACTGATGTCGTGAGGCATCTTCCCAACCGCAAGTCCATCATCCGCCTCGTCGGCGCCGTCCTGACCCACTGCCGCACCGCCACCCTCACCGACCACACCAGAACCAGCCGAGGACCACCCGGAATGTGAACAGCACCCTCGTCCCGCCCTGACCATCTAACCCCCTCAACAAGGAAACACACCCGTACACCACCCATGGAACTTGATCCCGTAATCGTCTTCAAATGTGTTCTGGCTAGGGGTTTGGCTGGCCGATGTGGTGGCTGCGGTTAACTTCGCTGCCTATGGGGCGCACAGCACTCCGCCCCTTAACTTTCGGCCAGATCTTCACTTGGGTGGTTGCGGCGCTGCGGGCATGTAATCTAATGCTAGGTCAGGTCCGACCTACCTCATTCCAGGCGCTGCATAATGGGAAGGAGGAAGCTGATGAATGCCTTTGCTGCCGATGTTCGTGTGCAAGCGAACAGTGCAACTGGCGCTGCTGCAGATCCAGACTCGCTGACGGTCATCACGAGGCTGATCTGTACTAAAGGTGACAGAATTTCGCGAATACTATCGGTCTGAGTAGACGGTTGCTTTTGGATGTTCTGATTGAGTGGGCAGATTCAAGGTCTTGACGATAGTAGCCAATTCAAGTTGCAACAACTGGCCTCGGCAGATGGCTAAGGCTATGGCTGAATACTCATGCGCGCTTACCGATGCGCGATTGAATCGGGTCTCGGCCAGGGAACGCTCTTGCTTCAATGATCCACATGATGTTCAATCGAGCATTTCCTGTTGGAAACGCCGTTGAGCAGCGTTCGCTCGATCTATGGGTCCTCCAAGCGAGGCGTTGGAAAGAAGAATTCGAGCGCTAAGCGATGCTGAAGCCAAGGTCTCCGCGTCGGAGTTACAGGGAGGATCGGAGATGAGCATTGAATAACTGGATTCGGGTACTACGCCTTATTTGGTTGACGGGGCGCGGAGGCGTCCTTGGCATACTTGTCTCGACTGCGATCGATTCCCTCGTGCCTGCTTCCCAGTGGTGCTTCTGGGACTCACGGTCCAATGCCGTCCTTACAGCCAAGGACGCCAGAACCTCATGGTCTATCCACTACTGTTCGGACTCGTTGCGTTGTTTGGCCTGATTCTTACCACCCTGCAGAGCTATTGGCAGGCTTCGCTTGAGCAGAAGGTTTCGAATACCTTTAACCTGAAGCTGATGGAAAAATCGGGGAACTGAGTCTCCGGATTTCGAAAATCCCCAGTGTATAACGTAGCTGCAGCTCGCTACGCGCAGGGCGAGCCCAGCCCCCTACCAGCTATTCTCGCAATTTGGTAGCTACCGTGTCGGGTGGCATTTTCGCTCGTGACGGTCACAGGAATTCTTTTCAGCTGGAGCCCGTTGGTCGCGTTGCTGGTCCTCCTGTCGCCCGTACTACCTGTGCTTGTGAACCAACTTTTCGTGAAGCGGCTTTGGCAGGTGGAGCGCAACCGTTCTGAGGAAAGGCGTCGAGGGCAGTATCTTCTTGCGCTGGCGACAAACGACAAGACATACAAAGAGACGCGCCTATTTGGTTTGGTTCCGTATTTCACCAATACCTACCGGCGGATGCTCGAACGATTCTATTCTGTCGATATGGAAATCGAGTGTAAGCATGGTATGGCCGGCGTTGTCTCAGGGCTCGTTGGTGTTATTGTTACTGCTTCGGCGATCTTTTTGGCGATATCTGACTCACTCGCAGCGGGCGACGTGGGTCGTCTTGCAGCCTACATCAGCGCGATATCGGCCGTCACGACTGCTGCGCAGATGCTCATTGGAGGTTTTGGGCAGCTCTTCGAGCACACGCTCTTTCTCGGCAACCTGTTCGACTTCCTGGATCTCTCACCATCCCAGAAGGAAGGCGCTGATTCGCCGAGTCCGGCTTTGGCCGGCAGCGAGCCGGTGGAACCTCAGGAGATTGTTTTCGATGATGTAACTTTCCAGTACCCCGGCCGGACGGAGGCTGCATTGCTGAACTTCTCCACTACTTTCTCTCAGGCGAACGGTCGCACTCGTCAGCGAGAACAGCGCGGGAAAATCCACGATCGTGAGTTGCTCACCCGCCTTTACGAGCCGACGTCTGGTCAGCATCCTCCTGGGCGGTGTCGATATTCGGGAGATGGAGCTGGATGCCTATCGCAGTCAGCTGGCAGTGCTGTTCCAGGACTTCATTCAGTATGAGGCGCCCCTTCGTCAGAACATTGGCTTTGGGCGACTCTGGAGAATGGGGGACGATGAAGGAATCCTGTCTGCGGCCAAGCGTGCCAGAATCATGGACGTAATCGAAAATCTACGCATGGGTTGATACGCAACTTGGAAAATGGTTCAGTGAGGGTCGCCAGCTGTCGGGGGTGAATGGCGGCGTGTGGCGCTGGCGGGCAACTTCTTCCGTGATGCTCAGTCATCGTGCTCGATGAGCCGACAGCTGCTCTTGACGCGCAGGCCGAGGAAGCGGTGTTCGAGCAGATGAATGCAGAGAGTCGAGCCACGAAAATCCTCATCTACATCGTTTCTCGACGGTCCGGTGGCTGATGAAATCTTGGTGATCGGCGAGGCGGGCTCATCGAACGCAGTACACACAGTTCTTTGGTTACGGCTGGCGGCATCTACGCAAAAGATGTATGCGGTCAAGCGAAGGGCTACCTGGACGGGTGACCCCGGGCTCCACGATTCGGGCGTCCTCACCGATGTGAGGTCGGGCCTAGCGCGAAAGTACTTCGGACTGACAACCAAGCTGCTCGCAGTTGGTGTGGTGGGTCGTTGACAAAAGGGCTCATGACTTTTGCGCTGGCATGGGTGTTGTGAAGCACCGGCCGGGCAAGAATCACGAGCCGTGAACGAGCTCACGGGGTCGCGAAGGCGTGGCGGAAGGCGCCGATCTCCTGGCGGTCAACGCCGTCGGTCCCGCCCTCGGGTTCGGTGACGTGCCCAATGCGGTCGTGGTCCTGGATGCCCAGGGCCGCGAGGTGGCCAGGCATCCGGCAGCAAGGACGACGTGGCCAGGGTACTGGTGGACCTCATCGCCGAACGCCTGGAAAACGACTGACCACCGCCCCAACCGCGACCGCCGGCCCTGCCCGAGGAGACGGCGATTCCATTCCGGAGACGGCTCCTCGACGGGGCCCGCACCGGGTGGGGCGGAGCGTGCGTGGCCGGTGGGAAAGCGGTTCAGAGGTCGATGGCCATGTCGGCGATGACCCTCAGGTCCTTCTCGGAGGGCTTCGAGACGATCCAACGAGTCGGCATGGCGTCCTCGTGCCGGATCACCAGATGGGGCAGACGCGCCATGAGATGCTCGAACCACACGACGTACAGCCGGGTGTCGGAGACGCGGAAACCCACCCGGTCCACGCGTGGAATGCTGGTGGTTTCAGGTCGCAGGAGACGGCAGCCCAGGTGATGAATCGGTCGTCCTTCACAGCCACGTTGAAACCGGCAATGTAGTCAACCGTCCCGGGGGAGAACTCCTCCAGGTGCACCCGGCAGCCCTCGTGGGCGTTGCGTTCGGCGCGGAGTTTCAGCATCGTCAGGCGGCGCTGGAGTTCCGGTGAGACCGGGGGCAGGTATTCGCGCCACCTGCCGTCGACCAGCATGTGGGGGACCGGATGAATGATCTCGCGATCATCGACGAGGGGTTCGAGGTCATCCAGCAGGGCGGCCCAGCCAGGTGAGGCCGAGTTGATGAGCACCGGGTCTCCGCAGGGCCGGGATCACCAGCCACGGGGTGTTCGTGGTGCGCTGGTAGTGGTTCAGCGCGTCGGCCAGCACCTCGGTGTGCGCGAACCAGGACGCCTGGTAGGCGTGCGGGGTGGTGAAGGTCACCACATCGGGGCCGTGCGGAAGTTCCTGGACCAGTGGCGGCTGCGAGAGGTTCACCAGATTGATGCAGGCCCGTTCCGCAGCCTGGCCACGTTCTCCGGGCTGCGATCCTCAGGGAGATCGCTGCTGTTCAGGAACTGGATCTGACTAGGTGTCGATCGCCAACCCCATGCCGATGAACTCGGTGAGCCGGTCCCACATCGGGGTCCGGAAACTACCACGTGGCATGAAGTAGTCGATGCTGCGCACCACCGGGACCGCCTGTTCGATGTCAACGACCTCGGAGATCTCCTCGGTCGCCCAGCCGTTGACGATGTGACCGAGGCGCTCCTTCCATTCCTGGCGCGACTCGCCCGGCCGCTGGTCGAACAGGCCGAGCCATCCCGACTTCCTTGCCGCCGTGGAACTTCACCGGACCATGCCCGCCCGGGTGAACTCATCGGGCTGCTCCAAGGGAACCTCCGCCACCACTGGGTAGCGACGCAGCAGCTCACGAATGTCCTCGATCCTCATGCTCCCCAAACCTACGTTCCGCCCGGACCAGTCCCGATTCGCAGAGACCCAATGCATAAACCGCGGGCCGGTCGGCAAAATCCTGATCAGAGCGGGTTTGAGGGTGATCTGGATCCATGAAGCTTATTCAGCTATCCTCAAGTACGCTTTGACTAGGGGGTTTCCTTCGGTCGACGCGTCGCCGTGCATATAAGCCTCCATGACATCATCTTTAGCAAGCTCATCGCTAGTGGTGTGGCGTTAGGTAGGTTTATGGTTTGGTGAGGCAATGGGGTATGGCGAATAAACCAGCCCAGCCCTGTCGCTTCGTGATGGTGACCAAGCAATGACTTTGGGAAGGTGGTGCGTCCAGTGCCACAACAGCAGGGAGCAGCACGCAGCGAGCGAGGATCGTGTTGCTGGCCTCCCGGGGAGTCATGCAGTGCGTTGATCTCTGAGTTGGTGGGGGTGTCTCGACCGATGGTGAATCTGTGGTGGGGTCGCTATCTGGAACACGGTCTGGAGGGGCTGGTTGACATTCCACGTCCGGGCTGATCGAAGGTGGTTGATGATGCAGCGATCATCACCCGCAACGCCAGACCTTCCCCTTGGAAGCGTCTGGGGGTGACTCGCTGGTCAGAGTCGGCTGCTGGTTTCCGCGTGGGGTGTACCAGGTCCACGGTCACCAAGGCTTGGAAGAAGTACAGGGGTCCGGCCGTGGAAGGCCGACAGGTTCAAGTTTTCCACTGATCCGGAACTGGAGGCCAAGGTCACCGACATGGTAGGTCTGTATCTGAACCCGCCGGTTAACGTGATCGTGTTGTGTGTCGATGAGAAGTCCCAGATCCAGTGTTGAACTGCACCCAGAAGGTGTTTGTGATGCAACCTGGCTCACAACAAAACCGAGCAGCCACGGCTACGTCTGCCATGGCACCTCACCTTGTTCGCCGTCCTGGAGATCGCCGCCGGGAAGGTGACTGGGCTCTACAAGGACCGGCACCGCCACCACAGGGATTCCTCGGTTTCCCTCAAGCATGTGGCCCGTGCCTACCGGAGGCTGGAACTGCACCTGGTGGTGGACAGCTACGCTCACTTGCACGAAGCAGGTCGAGGTCCGCAACTGGTTTACAGCAAACCCATGCATCAAGGTCCACTTCACCCGGCGTCAGGGTCGTGGTTGAACCTGGTCGAGTTTGGTTCGGCATCATCGAACGCCAGGCCATCCGAGTGGTGCCTTCGTCTCAGTCCGCAGGTTGATCGGCGAGATCCGCGAATTCATCAACAGCTGGAACAACCGGAAACACGTTCGTCTGGACCCAAAACCCCAGACGAAATCCTCATAAAATCAACCGCAAACGTAAACTCACCTCAACGCCACGCCACTAGACCGTCGCCATGGTCCTGCGCCGAGCATCATCGTATCATCAACCCTTGCCCACCCAGCAAGCACCGTTGCTACGACCTGACACTGCTCAATTTAGCTTTGAGGGGTCTGTGCGATTAATGGTGTAACTGGCGGTTTCTATTGGTGGGTGCTGGCTGCGGGCATGCAGTCAGCGAGGTCGTAGCGAACGCGTTCAGGGCGGGCTTCCAGCGCATGCCCCACCGGGCCCGGCCGGTGCCCATGGGATCAATGATCTCACGGTCAGGTACAGGGTCTTCAACGCGGCTTGCTCGTTCGAGGAAGTGCCCGCGGGCGCTGACCGCTCTGCGGAGACCTGGCGTTGAGTGACTCCGATCGCATTCGTGGAACACAAGACCTTGCGGATCTCGATGTCGTAGTCCAAGAAGGGCACGAACTCGGTCCAGGCACCCAGCCAGAGCCGGATCATCGCCGGATAGGCCTTGCCCCACTTCTCGGTGAACTGTTCGAACGCCCGCTCAGCGGCCTCCGGTGGGGGCTTCGTAGAGCGGGCTTTAAGTCGGCCGCGATCTGGGACCAGTGCTTCTCGAGGCGTAGCGGAAACTGTTGCGCAGCAGGTGGATCAGACAGGTCTGGATCTTCGCGGCGGGAACACCGACCCGATGGAGTCAGGTAGTCCTTGAGCCCGTCGCAGACCATGAAGAACACATCCTTGACGCCGCGGTTCTTCAACTCCGGTCAGGCACGAACCAAACTTCCCTGACTCCCCGTCCCCTGGCCAGGGCCAGATCCCCACAATGTCCTTGTGACCTCAAGGTCGACCCCTGATCGCGGCGTAGAACGGCTGGTTACGGACCTGCCATCCTGACTTTTGATCCCGATCGCGTCGATAAAGATCGCCGTGTAGATGGACTCCAAAGGCCGACTCATCCACGTGGTCATTCATCGTCGACAACCCGGTCGGTGATCCGGCTGGTCGTGTCGCTGACACGCTCGTGCCGTAAACCCATCGGCGAAGTGGGCGGCGATCTCCCCGGTCGTCGCCCTTTCGCGGTGCTGAGCTCAACACCACTGGCATCCATGTCCGACAACCGACGTTGCCGCTGCTTGACCAGCTACGGCTCAAACGTTCGTTACGGTCCCAGTACCTGGTCTTGATCGCACCGACGTTGTCAGTAACAGCCGTCTTCGACCTCGATGCCATTGCGGGAATTACCGCTGCCGCGGCTGCGGCGGGTCGTGTGCTTGTCGCGAGCTAAGATGCTCATTCGGCTCTTCGTCGAGGCTGGCCTCAACGAGTCTGAGTCGGTCGACGCCTTCGGCAAACCACCGGGGCCGGTCAGGCGACACCAGCATCCTTGGCCTGACGCACCATCCGCGCGATCGCCTCACGCTGGAAGGCCACCTCCGCTCAGCTGCGACTCCTCCCGCCGACGGCGGTGATGATGATGGGTTCACATGCGAGTCTGGCCGACCCCGGCCCAGCTCACTACTCGTTGTTGTCTCGGTCGTCATGACGGCTCCTGCCTGTCAGCGTTGGAGCCATGATTACACCGTTTCCCCCAGCCAGACCCAGCACATTTGACTAGGGCTGGACTGGCGAGGAGACGTTATCCGTAGCGAGATTTCAGCGTGTCCTTCTCGCAGCGGGCCTGCTGGAGCAGCCAAGCGGTACCAGAAAAATGTCAGTGGCCGTTGCGACACTGGTAACGGCAACTCGAAAACCAGGGAGGAGAAGGGCGTGTTTACGAGTGGCGAGGTTTGGTCTGGAGTTCACAAGGACCCGGAAGAAGAACAGCGATCTGCTGTACCAGTGGCTCGCGTGTGCTGCAGCCATGCTAACGATCGCCGCCATGTACGGCATCAGCGGCCGAGTGAGGTTTTGGCGGAGGTGACGCGTGTTTTGAGGCCGCGATTCGCTTCCGCGTGGTTCACAACGGGCACTCCCGCCTGTGCTCGCTCTGCCCAATCAAACTGCCCAGCAAATTGTTCTGTTGATCGCAGAAATTCTGGTGATGGCAATGCTATTTCTTCCCTTTCGTGTGGCTCGGCAGGAAGGGAGGCCTGTCGGGTGGCAAGCGCAGGGCCTGCTGGGGGCGCGAGCTCCGAGCACGATCTGGATACTTCTCATGGTCGCATCACAGCTGGGGTCGCTCGATTGGGTTGTGAAGCTGCTCTCTCTGTTGTCTCAGCTGTGATTCATTTTCTCGCGACCGCAGGCCAATCGTTGCTGTATTGCTCTATCTCGCCCTGCGACTCCTTCGTATTCAGGATCTTGTGACTTTTGTTTCCAAGAAGTTTGCGCGCATCGTATGTGATGCGACAAGGCTCGTTTTTGTGGTGGCCGCTTCGCTTGGTTTTGCTGTTATTGCGCCCCTTATTGGGAAGTTCTTTTGGGTGGCTTCCATTGAATCAGATTCATTTTTTGAGGCGAAGTTGCGTCTTGCAAGAGGAGAGTGAGCGTGGGTGACCGGTCGGGCCAAAACCTAGTCCGGCAGGGAGAGATTAGGTCAAATTTTTAGTGTCGTGAGTAAAGCTGCTGAGACGAGAAGGCTGTGAAATGTTCGTTCCGGGCGACTGTTGTCGGACTACTACCGCACGTGTCCGGGCGGGGGATGCCGCATCGACCTGCCCAGCCGCCACCCGCTACTATTCGGGGGTGTGCGCTGGTCACCCCCATGATGGATTTCCCGCGCACGATCGTCGGCGGGAGGAACCGGAGGGAAGGGTTCTGTGACCGGGGCAGAGGCCACATCCGGTCTGGCCGTCCTGCGTGCGGGGCAGCGACTCCGCGGCCTGGTTCCGGGGCAGACGGTCACCGTGCTCACCGTCGAGGTCATGGATCCGACGCTGGTGGAGGTCTTCTACCGGGACGAGTCCGGAGCCAGTCACGGCCGTATGGTCACGGAGGCCGACGCGGCTGACCTCGAACCGGTGGGTGATCTCGAAACCGCCCCGGCGTTCGACGGCAACCCGGACGAGTTCCGGCTTGCGGCGGAGGCGTTGCGCATCAAGTACGCCGCCCTGTATGACCCGATGGTCGCGGTCAACAGCTCGGATGTGGACCCGCTGCCGCATCAGATCCGCGCCGTGTGCGAGGAACTGCTTCCGCGTCTCCCGTTGCGGTTCCTGCTGGCCGACGACCCGGGCGCAGGGAAGACGATCATGGCCGGCCTCTACATCAAGGAACTGATCACCGTTCCGATTGCGAACGAGCGATCGTCGTCGCTCCCGGCGGGCTGGTGGAGCAATGGCGCGAGGAACTGACCACCAAGTTCGACCTGCGTTTCGAGGTTTTCAACCGCCAGATGATCGACGACGCCCACGGCCGCAACGTTTTCGCCGACCACAACCGGCTGATCGTGCGAATGGATCAGGTCTCCCGCAACGAAGACCTGATGGAACAGCTCTCCGAGGTGAACTGGGGCGTCGCCGTGGTCGACGAGGCTTACACCGCATGTCCGCCCACTATTCATCCTGGGCGGGTGGGTGTCGAGACAGGAAACGTTTCCAGGCTGGGACAGGCTGCTCTCGGAAACCGCACACAACCTTCTGCTGATGACCGCCACCCCACACGCGGGAAAGGAAGAGGATTTCCAGCTGTTCATGTCGCTGCTGGACCGGGACCGTTTCGAGGGCCAGTACCGTCAGGGGGTGCACCGCACCGACACGAAAGACCTCATGCGCCGCATGGTCAAGGAGGACCTGCTCACCTTCGAGGGCAAACCGTTGTTCCCGGAACGCCGCGCCTACACGGTGGCCTACGAACTGAGCCCGGCCGAACGGGAACTCTACGATCTCGTCACCGAGTACGTACGCACGGAAATGGGACGTGCCGAATGCATCTCCCAGGCGGGCGACAGGAAACGCGGAAACAACGTCGGATTCTCCCTGACCGTTCTGCAACGCCACTCGCATCCAGCCCGGAAGCGATCCTGCGGTCCCTGGAACGCCGCCAACGCCGACTCGAAAGCCAGGCTCCGCGAACTCACCCGCATCCAGGAAATGGCGAGGCCCTGCAGAGAAGGAACAAACCGCCGCCCGGTTCGACGCGAAACTCCGTCCTGTCGATCCACGAGTACGAAGACATGGATCTGGAAACAACCGATTCAGAACGTTTCCAATTCGAAACCAAAGGTGGAAGGTGGTGGATCGCGCAACCGCCGCGCTGAACCATTCCGGAGCTGCGCGCCGAGATCACGACGCCGAGGACCTCATTCGCATCGCATACAAGGTTCGGCGGCTGGACGACGACAGAGAAATGGGTGCAGCTGCGCCATTCTTGACGAACAACTACTGGCCGGCGACGGCACCGGGGCGGCGAGGAAAATCATCATCTTCACCGAGCACCGGGACACCCTCGACTACTTGGATCAAAGAATCAGCGCCCAGCTCGGCCGCTCCGACGCGGTGGTCAGGATCCACGGCGGCACCAGCCGCGAGGAACGAATGGAGGCGCGCGAGAAATTCACCCATAACCCCGACACGGTGGTGCTGCTGGCCACGGATGCCGCGGGGGAAGGGCTCAACCTGCAGCGCGCCCACCTGATGGTCAACTACGACCTGCCGTGGAACCCGAACCGGATAGAGCAGCGTTTCGGTCGCATCCACCGCATCGGTCAGCGCGAGGTCTGTCACCTGTGGAACATGGTGGCCAAGGACACCCGCGAGGGCGATGTCTTCGCGGTGCTCTCGAAGATCGAACAGATGTCGGTGGCGTACAACGGAAACCTGTTCAACGTGCTCGGTGACGACGACGCCTTCCAGGAAAGGTCCCTGCGCGACCTGCTGATCGAGGCCATCCGGTACGGGGACCGCCCCGAGGTGAAGGCAAGACTGGACCGCATCATCGACGCGGGGGTCAGAGACGGATTGGACGAGATGCTCGCGGAGAAAGCGCTGCATCCCGAGATGTTCAGCGCGCTCGATCTCGACGAGTGCGGGCCAGAATGGAAAAAGGCCCGCGAACGCCGCCTCAGCCCGGCTACATCGCCGCCTTCTTCCTGCCCGCGTTCGAACGCCTGGGCGGGCAGGTCCGCAAACGGGAGAAGGGACGCTACGAAATCACCCGCGTCCCCACCCGGGTCATCGACATCGCGCGCCGCCTGAACCGCTGGGCCCCCGTCGCCGACCAGTACGAACGCATCACCTTCGAGACACACCTCACCCATCCGAGGGCCAGCCGCCCGCCACCCTCATCGCCCCGGGCCAACCGCTGCTCCACGCCGTGATCGAGGCGACAATCGAGGACTTGGGGTCGGCACTGCGGCACGGCACCGTCCTGGTCGACAGGCGCAGCCAACAGGCGGAGGTCCCGGCGTTGATGTACACCGTCGAGCAGCGCATCACGAGCTCCGCGCCCGGCACCGTACCGTCTCACACCGCTTCGACTACCCGATCCTGGAACCGGACGGAACGGTCGCGGTCTCCGCGGCACCCCCCTACCTGGATTACGACGCACCCCAGCCGGGAGAGGCCGCCGCCATCACCTCGATCCTGAATGACGAATGGGTGAAGGAAACCACGAGAAGACCGTGCGCGCCAACTCCTACCGCAGCGGCATGCAACCACGCATGGAGGAAATCCGTGCCCGGCTCGAAATCGAGGTGGCCCGCACCTGCAAACAGGTCAAGGAACGACTGCTCGCGGAGATCAACCACTGGGATCGCGAATACAACCGCCTGGAGGATCTCGAACGCGCAGGCACCATCGGCAGGGTACGGGCCGAAACTGCCCACGCCAAGGCCCGTCAACTGGAGAAACGCCTCGAACGCAGACGCCACGAACTCGCGCTCTACACCAAACTTGTCGCCGTCCCCGGGGTGATTCGCAGCGCCGCGCTGATCGTGCCGAGCCGCCTCATCGCGGCGGAATCCGGGCAGGAGGCGCAGGCCGGGACCCGCGCCACGGAAGAAGTGGAACGCCGGGCGGTGGAAGCGGTGCTGGCCGCGGAACGGGCCATCGGCAGGAACCCGGTGGAGATGCCCCGCAACAATCCCGGCTACGACATCCGTTCCACCGATGACGAGGGCCGAATCCACTACATCGAGGTCAAGGGCCGGATCGAGGGATCCGACACGTTCGCCATCACGACCAACGAGGTCACCTTCGCCCAGACCCAGGGCGAGAGACACCGCTTGGCGCTCGTCCAGGTCTCGCCCGATGGCCCCGAACACGACGAACTGCGCTACGTCACCGACGCCTTCGCGCACCTCGAACCATCCACCACCACACGCTCCTACAACGAGGAATGGCGCGACTACTGGAACAAGGGAGGACCGCCACGATGACCGGCCCGAACCATTCCAGCCAACCCGCAGAAACCGAAGGAAAATCCGTGGCGAACACGCCGAAGAAGAAACTCATCGAGACCTCCCTGCCGCTGGAGGCCATCAATGCCGCATCGGCTCGCGAGAAGTCGATCCGTCACGGACACCCCTCCACTCTGCACCTGTACTGGTCACGCAAACCACTCGCGACCGCCCGCGCCGTGCTGTTCGCGCAACTCGTCGACGATCCCGCCTCGCGCGGAGGAGTTCCGACCGTCGAGGAGCAGGACGCCGAACGCGCCCGCCTGCACGCTCTCATGGAGGAGCTGGTGGTGTGGGAGAACAGCAACGACGAACCACTGTTGCGTCGGGCACGCGAGGAGATCCGCAAGAGCAACGGTGGTGAACTTCCCGCGGTGCTCGACCCCTTTGCGGGCGGCGGCTCCATTCCCCTGAGGCTGGCCTTGGGTTTGAAGCCCATGAGCGATCTAAACCCCCTGGCGGTGCTCATCAACAAGCACTCATAGAGATACCGCCCCAAATTTGCGGGGCGGGAACCCGTGCATCCGGGAGGCAATGAACAAAGCATCTACCAACGCGCCTGAGGGACTCGCGGAAGACGTCACTACTACGGCAAATGGATGCGTGACGAGGCATTCCGCGCATCGGCCATCTGTATCCCAAGGTCAAGGCCGACGCGCACCGAACACACTGTGATTGCTGCTGGAAATGGGCGCACCGTGAAAAAGCCAACAGCTAACCCCATCGAGGTCCCTTGGTGAACTCGTGGTGGCTGAGACAAGAAAAAGGCAAAGGAAGCCTGGGTGCGTGCCACCGTCCAGGACGGGCAGGTCCACTACGAAGTGGTGCACAATGTGAACGGGCCACGGGGAGATGACAGAGTGGACAATTGAAAAACACGGCAAGGGGCGAGGCCGTTGGCGACGGAACCCCGTTCAGCTACGACTACATCCGAGAGGAAGGGCGTAAGGGTCGAATCGGAGCTCACCTCATTGCCGTCGTGGCAGAAGAGTCGCGTGGACGGCTCTACCCTTTCTCCCAGTCCGGATCAGATCCGGTTGCGGCGAGACGTTCCCTCGCCCGAGATCGATGAAGATGGACAGATTGCCACCAACCCCAGATGGTTCTCCCCACCTGCATACGGTCTGACGAAATTCTCGGAGCTGTTCACAAACCGGCAGCTAGTTGCCATGATGACATTGAGTGATTCCTCGTCGCTGAGGTGCGTGAACAGGTGATGGTTGACGCGGTGATCGCAGGCATGCAGAAGGAGATCGCCCTGAGGTCGGAGGTTCTGGCGCTCAAGCTTGATTCGGATGCGGTCGCTCACGTATCTCACTTTGGCGGTGAGTCGCCAAGCTCAATCGACTTTCGAGTTTGAACGCATGACCATGTAGGCGATAAGATTGCGCAAGTCTTTGCTCGCCAGGCGGTTCCTATGGTTTGGGACTATGCTGAAGGGAATCCATTTTCTGCCTCTTCGGGTCACTTTTTGGGGCAGATTGAATGGGTTGCTAAAGTACTTGGGCATGTATCTTCTAGTGTGACTGGAGTTGCCTATCAGGGCAGTGCTTCAATGCGGAATTATAGTTGTTTTGCTGTCTCAACTGATCCGCCCTACTATGATAATATTGGCTATTCCGATCTTTCGGACTATTTTTACGTATGGCTGCGTCGCTGTCTGCATGAAGTATATCCGCAAATTGTTGGCACGATGTTGACCCCAAAGGCAGATGAACTCGTTGCTAACCCTTGTCGCCATGATGGCAAGGATGGAGCGGAGCGCTTCTTTGTGGAGGGTTTTAATTCGATCTTCCATAAGATTCGTCAAGGATATAATTCTGGTGTTCCAATGACGATATAGTACGCTTATAAACAACGGGAATCTGCGGCTGATGGCACCTCGTCTACCGGTTGGCATACTCTGTTGAGTGGACTTATTGAAGCGGGTTGGGAGATTACCGCCACATGGCCTGTTCGTAGTGAAAGAAACGGGCGTTTGCTTAGCGTTGGAACCAATGCTTTGGCTTCATCAATCGTGTTGGCTTGTCGGCCACGCTCAGGACAAGTCGAAGCGATAACCCGCCGGTTGTTCGTCGCTCGGCTCAAGTCCGAGTTGCCGGAGGCCTTGCGGACGCTCATGCGAGGGGCCATCGCCCTGTGGATCTGGCCCAGGCGGCCATTGGTCCCGCATTTCGGTGGTTCTCCCGGTATGCGCGGGTGCGTGAGGCCGACGGGTCCGACATGTCGGTGAGGGACGCCCTGCTGCTCATCAACGCCACCCTCGACGAGGTGCTGGGGGAGCAGGAATCGGACTTCGATCCCGATACGCGGTTCGCCGTGAAGTGGTACCGCAGCTACGGCTGGGGCACCGAGAGCTCGGGCCTGGCGGATCAGCTGGCCCGTTCCACCGACACATCCATCGGTGCCCTGGAACGCGGCGGTAGTTTCGAGGCCAGGGGCGGCAGGGCGCGGCTGCTCTCGCCCGAGAACCTCAGCGCCAGCTGGGTGCCACAAACCGATGACCGGCTCAGCATCTGGAGGCCACGGTTCTGTCTGGCCGCGGCGATGGCCGATGGTGGGGTGGAGAAAGGTCGCCCGGTTGCTGCGCTGCAGGAGGTGCAGGTGGATCTGGACGCGGTGAAGGAACTCGGCTTCCTGCTCTTCCACGGGCCGAGAAGAAGGACGCCAAGGACGCGCTCCTGTTCAACAGCCTCGTCAGCGCATGGGGCGACGTGAACGAACAAGCCAGGAAACTCGCATCGCTGCCCCGCTCCACCCAGGAAGCATTCGACTTCGGGGATTCGGAGTGACCCATGACCACACACACCACCCAGAATCGGCCTCGGGGCCCGAGACCTCCGTAGGAGCGGATCTCACCCCCAACCGCCAAGCGGTGTTGCCCGGGGAGAGTTCCCTGCTGGAACGGGTCTCGGCGCTCATCGAACAGACCCGCGCCGCCGTCGCTACACAGGTCAATGCGCCCTGACCCTCGAGGAACTGGCACATCGGGCACATGATCGGCGTCGAGGTGCTGAAGGAGAACCGTGCCGGGTACGACCGGGAGATTGTCGCTTCACTGGAGCGACAATTGACCAAGCGCTTCGGGCGGGGCTTCAAGCGGGCAGACCTCTACCGCATGATCCAGTTCTCCCAGCTCCTCCCCGACAAGGAGGTTGTGGCTACGCTGTCGCAACAATTGAGCTGGAGCCACATCATAGGAGCTGTTGCCGGTCCGGTCTCCGGAGCGCGGGCCTACTCATCGACCAGGCCGTCAGCGCGCGGCTGAGCGTCCGGGCGTTGCGGGAACTCATCGGGCGTCACGGCTACGAACGCAAGGAGATCGCCAACGCCCAGGCGCTGGGCGAGTCGGTGATCCCGGCGGACAGTTTCCGTGACCCGTATTTCCTGGAGTTCCTGGGTTTGCACGACTCCTGGGCGGAGCGGGACCTGGAGGAAGCGATCATCCGGGAGATGGAGGCGTTCCTCCTGGAGGTAGGCAACGGCTGGGCCTTCGTCTCCCGGCAGCAACGGATGACCGTCGACAACGACGACTTCTACCTCGACCTGCTGTTCTTCAGCCGCCCGTTGAGGCGGTTGATCGCAGTTGAACTGAAGATCGGGAAGTTCAAACCGAGCTACAAGGGCCAGATGGACTTCTACCTCAGATGGCTCGACCGGTACGAACGGCAGCCCGGTGAGGAGGCACCCATCGGCCTCATCCTGTGCACCGAGGCGAGCCGGGAACAGGTGGAGCTGCTGGAGATGCACAAGGACGGCATAGTCGTGGCCGAGTACTGGACCACGCTGCCTCCCAAGGAGGAACTCGAGACACGCATCCAGGAGATCTACCGGGACGCCCGGGAACGGATCGCCGACGTCAGATCACTCCGGCAATCGAGGACCGAGATGACTGACCACATCCGACGCAGGCACCATGTCGTGGAGAAACCGATGGCAGTGAACAACCGGGACCGAATCAGCAGGCGCTTTTCGATCTGCTCTCCGAAGGTCTCCAGGATGTGGTGGACGAGGTGATGACCAAGGCCTTCGGATCGTCGCAGTGGCCGACGATGTGGGCCGACGAGGACGCGCGACGCTGGGGGTGCCCCGAAGATCCTCGCGAAACACGATGTCCAGGTGCAGCTGCGCGCGATCACCGAACGCGGCCCGAATTCAGGGACATACTGTCCCGGGCGCAGCAGAGTTTCGCATCGGAGCTGCGGGAGACCCGCAACCAGTGGGCCCACAACGCGCCGTTCAGCTCCGACGACCGATCGCGCCCTCGACACAATCGTGCGGCTCCTCCAGGCGGTGGGATCCGCTGATTCCGCGGCCGATGTGCGCAAGATGCGCTCCGATCTGCGGCGCACCGTCTACGAGGACCAGACCCGCCAGCAGGTGAAGAGGACGAGGAAGGCCTCGCTCAAGCCGGGCGGCGGACTGAAACCGTGGCGCGAGGTGATCCATCCCCATGACGACGTGGCGCGCGGCGAGTTCACCGCCTCGGAGTTTGCCGCCGACCTGCACCTGGTGCACACCGGCCAGGCCACCAGCCCCGAGTACGGCGACCCGGGGGAGTTCTTCACCCGCACCTACCTCACCGAGGCTTGCGGGACCTGCTCAGCCGGGCCCTGCGTCGCATGAGCGGCGACGGCAACGCCAGCCCCGTGGTGAACCTCCAGACCAACTTCGGCGGCGGCAAAACCCACTCGATGCTTGCCCTCTACCACCTGTTCAGCGGCATCCCCGCGCAGGACATGCCCCAGGAAATCCAGGACCTCGTCGCCGGGAATGGAAACCCCCGGCTCGAAGCTCGGGGTGCGGCGGGTGGCCCTGGTCGGGAACCACCTGCAGGCCGGCTCCACGCACACCAAACCGGATGGTGACGAAGATCCACACCCTGTGGGGAGCTTGCCTGGCAGCTGGGCGGGCGGGGAGCCTACGAGATGGTCGCGGATGCGGACCGTTCCGGACCAATCCCGGATCGGCCGCGAACGCTGCTCCAGAAGTACGCGCCGGCGCTGATCCTGATCGATGAATCGGTGGCCTACGCCAGGCAGCTCGTCACGGACAAGGGTTGCCGTCGGGTTCCTTCGAGACGCAGTTCACCTTCATGATCGCTGACCGAGATCGTCCGCTCCGTGCCGGGGGCGATGTTGGTGGTCTCCATTCCGGCTTCGGACACAGGCGCGGCCGGCGCCGGTAGCGATATCGAGGTCGGTGGTGCGAACGGTCAGCTCGCGTTGGAGCGTCTCCAGAACGTGATTCGCCGGGTGGCTGATCAGTGGAGGCCGTCCAGCAAGAACGAGTCGTTCGAGATAGTCCGCCGCCGCCTGTTCCAGCCCGCGGATGCCGAGGCGCTCAGGACGATTGCCGCGGTGGCGCGCAATTTCGTGGATTTCTACCAGAGCAACGCGGCGCTTTTCCCGCGCGATGCAGCGAAGGTCAGCGACGAGTACGAGAAACGAATCCGCGTCTCCTATCCGCTTCATCCCGAGCTGTTGGATCGGCTCTACGAGGACTGGTCCACGCTGGAACGATTCCAACGCACCCGTGGGGTGCTGAAAACTTGTGTCGTCGATAGTCCATGAGCTGTGGAGGTCCGGATGCTTTCACCGCTCATTCTTCCCGGTAATGTGCCGTTGGACGCGACGATGAGTGAACACCGATCTGACCAGTACCGGAGGATCAGTGGAAACCGATCATTGATTCTGGATCGACGAGGCCCAGTTCCATGGCTCAGCGCATCGACCTGGAGCGTCGAGCCTGGGGCAGCGGTTCGTCACCCAGCGGCTGGCGCGCACGATTTTCATGGTGCGGCTCCGCGTGTCCGGAGCTACCCACAGGAGTTGGACAAAGCGGTACCGGCTGGGCTCGGGCACTGCGATTCCCGGCGACACGCGTAATTTCGGCGGTGCCCTCGAACCGCTGGGCCCCAGCGGTCCACCTACTTTCTACGAGCGAGCAGGGGCATCACTGGTTCGACACGCAGCCGTCGGCGACCAAGACGGCCAATGACTACGCCGAGCGGCGCGCGCGAGGATCCTGAGAGAGTGTGGAACGAGATCACTCGCCGGCTGCGCGCGGAGGAAAGGTCCAAGCGACGTGTTCGACCGGGTTCACATCTCCCGGAATCGAGTGCCGACATTCCTGATGATCTGGAGGATGTGCGTCTGGTCATAGCTTCATCCCCGGTATTCTGGCAGCAAAGAGGAGGCGAGATCCGAAGCATACCGGTGGGGTTCATGACGCCGTCGGGGCCAAGGGCGCCAGTCAGCGCGTTCACCGCAACACTGTGGTGTTGTTCCTGCCGGCGGACAGGGAGCCAACGAGGGCTGGAGGCCGCGACTCGCCACCTATCTCGCGGAAACGGGTCTCAGGCGACCAGCGAACTCCTCAACCCGTCGGTCGGTCCAGCAGCGGAAACAGGCCGACGAGCAGGTGGGCAAATTTCGACCGCGGTCGCGGATCGCATTCGAGGCACCTTCATTTTGGACGGTCTCACCCCGTGCAACGAACCGACGCAACCCCCTTCGGAGACTGATGGCGGAGAAGGTGCCCGATTCCGGCGGCAGGTCATTGGCGGAGCGGGTGTCTCCACAAGATGCGGCGGATGATCTCGCTCGTCACCGAGTTCGGCGCAGCAATCTCGGGTCCACCACTGCAGGAAGAACTCGGCACCAGGTGGCGTGAAACCGGTGAGATCAGCGTCGGTGAGTGTGGGGTGTTCACCCGCTACATCTACATGCATCGGCTCGTGAAACGCGAGGTGCCGGACGCTGCCATCGAGCGCGCGCTCACCGCCATCCTGGGTGGAGATGTACGCTTTCCGGAAATCGCGGCGGCAGGGATCCAGAAGAGCCGGACGCTACCGTCAGTAGCGGCTCATCGACGGCGGAACCGCGACGATCCAGGTGACCGACAGCACCCTCGCTGGTGGACCCTGCCCGTGCTCGGGGAACAACTCGACGCCAGACCGCGCCGCCCGGAAACCGACGGCTGCAGCCGACGGCGATCGGTGGGGGACACGTCGATGATGGGTCCGCTGCACCGGGCATTGGGGAAGCCGACAGGGCTGCGAATTGGATGAGCGGTCAAGACCGTGGCCGCGCGTTTCTTCGGCCTCGGTGAAGATCGACCTTGAACTCTACTCCCGCGACACATCGGAAACATCACGGAGATCATCGACCCGCTTGGCGAGGGCAGGGGCCCTGCAAATCTATCGACATCCAAAGCGGGTGAAAGCGAAGGATTCAACGACACCGAAATCTGAACCATCAGCGAAAACGCCCGGAGTCCTCCAAATTTGACCCCAGCTCGGTTTCCCGAGGCAGAAGTGAGGATGTGCTGGCAAAGCTCATGGTCGCAGTGAGTTTGAGGTTTGGGCATACATCTGGTCTTCTAGTATCCTGTTGAGGATAAAAGACAATGGTGGTGCAGGATGAAGAAAGATAGATCATGACGTCAGTTGGTGGAGCACATGCGAAGCATCGACGATGCCGCTTATGCCAGGAATATCGCATCATTGGGTGAGCAGCGAGGGTGCCTTTTCTAAGAAGACTCTGAGCTCAACCTGCGTGCAGTTTAGTAAGTTGCCGTGTGCCTTGAAGCTGGCAGCATTTGTGGGTCGACATAACTATCCGCAAATCAACGGGTTTAAGGTTGGCTTTTATAAAAAGTAAAGGACAGTATAAGCTTTTAGCCAAGTTTCATAAGCTTCTTGAGGCGAGTGTTTCTCATTACACCATGGACGGGGATTCTTCTGAACGTTTGATGCTAAAATATTATGAGTATTTACAGCGAATCCGGACACTGCTCAAGGATGCCTGTGGCATCGAGATCTCTAGCTAATTCTGGAGTCATTCCTAATAAACCTCGACCCGTCGTTGCAAGACTCATCAAAAGAAAATCGTCGAGCAACATACAGCGGTTGCGTTCGATTCCGCGTGATAGCGGGCGAAAAGAACGCTATTATATCCATGCGACTCGTCCATTCTTTGTGGGCGGGGCAGATTTATCGCTACGAAGCTAACCTTCTATCGGGCGATTAACAAGGTCAGCAAATCTCGATCGGATCATAGCGTTTACAGACATCGATGTGACTGACAAATATTCGGCCATGCTGACTCTCCAACATGATGTGACTTAGGTGTTTAGCCAAGAAATGCCCATCACACTCATCAGCGCCTGGGAAGTCCTCGATTCTGCCCGTGCGAGTTCGATAATTTTGCCTCGTCTCATGGGGAATTGCTCTCAAAGTCAGCACCAGCTGGACGGAGTACCGCTACCCTCATGAGATTTCTTACGGAAGAGTCGGTAGCCTGCTGAATCTCATGGACATGCCCGACGACCAATACATGCGGCGATACGAAACTCTTGTCCAACGACCACATCTAAGCTGCGAATATTTCCGGTGCTAGACAAAGCTCGAGACATCATTCGATCCAGTGCGCGGGCTCCACATTCTTCGCTACCTAATGCTCCAGATGCGTAACGAGGTGCTGAAATCGCAGTATGACCGATGAAGTGTGAACTCCTGTCCAATCTGAATTTGCGTACGGTTGTATCCCGTCTCGACACCATGCCGTTTTGTAGTTCTCCGCTTGGCCACAATGTGCGATATTGATTTGGTAGAGAGCATCGAATCGAGCGAACGCGAACACGAACTGTTGGCTCGTTTGGTGCGAACCAATGTGGAAACTCATGGAATGCTCTATACCCCTGTCGCTGATCTTGAAGCATTTGAGAATATCGAACAGCTCATTTCGACTTACAATCGAAAACTCTATTATAAAACATACTGAACGTCAATTGATACAGGATAAGGGTCATGTCTTTATTCGGGGTTATGAAGATGACACTGTCGCTATTTTGGAAAAGTTTCAGAAAAATGCTTCATCGGGAATCGAGGGATACATGACCTCCGTCGAGCGGTGGTCGAGGAAGGTGCATCGTGACATCGACGATGAGGGTAAACGGGACGCCCTGAAGCGTCTATTCAGTCAATCTAAGATAGCCTTGATATATGGTGCTGCCGGTACTGGAAAATCTACAATGATCAGCCATATTGCTCAGTACTTCAATGATAAAGAAAAGTTATTTCTGGCTCACACCAATCCAGCAAAAGAAAATCTTGAACGTAAGGTGACGGCGCAAAATTCAACTTTTCGAACGATCGCCAGTCAGATTCGTCGAACCAAGCCTGAGCCCGAATATGACCTGTTGGTTATCGACGAATGTAGTATTGTCAGTAACTCCGATCTAATTGAGGTGCTGGAGAAGACCGCTTTCAAGCTGTTGGTGCTGGTTGGTGATGTGTACCAGATAGAATCGATCAGGTTTGGCAACTGGTTCAACATCATTCGCTCGTTTGTCCCGACTAGTGCGGTTTTCGAGTTGACAACTCCTTATCGGGCTAAAAGTGAATCGCTCTCACTTTTTGAGTAAAAGTGCGCAACGTCGAGGATGATATCGCTGAATTTATTGCCCGAAACGGCTATTCAGCTGTTCTTGATGGATCGCTATTTGAGGCTCAAGGTAATGATGATCGTTCTGTGCCTGAATTATGATGGTCTCTATGGAATCAACAATATCAACCTGTTTCTCCAGAGTGATAATCCCAATCCGCAGATTACTTGGCATGCTGCAACCTATAAAATTGGCGATCCAGTGCTATTCAATGACTCAGAGCGATTCAGGCCAATTATTTACAATAACCTAAAAGGTAAAATTGTCGATATCGTTGCTCGCAGGGAGCAGATCCAGTTTGACGTCAAGCTGGATCGGAAAGCTTGATAAGTCTGACATCATCCCCTGAGTGAACTTGAATGGTTGGGTGGTTCGACCGTTCGTTTCACCGTCTATGATTATGATGTCAGTGATAGCGATGATGATTCTCCCGACGCGGTAGTGCCTTTCCAAGTTGCTTACGCGGTCTCGATTCACAAGGCTCAAGGCTTGGAATATGACTCAGTCAAGATTGTTATTACCGATGCCAACGAGGAAAATATTACTCATAATATTTTGAGGCTTAGTCAGAATCGGTGGCTGCAATAGTTAATTGACGTGTTGTGCGTGTCGGTATGCGCGAGGAAGGCTCAACTTCCTGAATAATTGATAGTACCAACACAGTCAATCGAAAGTTGAGCCTTCCCATGTACTCTAGCACAGGTCTTAGCAGCGAACAGATCACCGACCTTGTCGCACGCATCCATGACCTCCGCGAGGCACCAGCCTCCCGAGCAGGACGGAAAACCCCACACTAGGACTGTACAAGTGTGTTGTTGTGGCCCTTTGATCTATCTGCAGATCCAACCGCACACAAGCATCGATTGCCGACCAGTTCCACGTCTCCCAGAAAACGATCTCTCGAACCATCGCATCCTGGATGCCCATCCTGGGACAGGCCCTGCAGGACTGCACCCCTCACGGTCGACGACCTCGATGTCAGCGAACCACTCATCGTCGATGGCACCCTTACCGCTGACCCTGGTCGTGGCGCACCATGCCAGAACTGTACTCCGGCAAACACAAAACCACCGGCGTCAACGTCCAGGTCGCATGCGACCTGGACAGGGACGGCTCGCCTTCATCTCCGACCCGATGCCCGGCCGCACCCATGACGCACACGCACTCAAAGAAACCGGCCTACTCGACCACATCACCACATGGCAACTCATCGGCGACAAAGGATACATCGGATCGGCATGATCACCCCCATCCGAACCCAAACCGAAACAACAACACACAGAAGAAGAAAAAGGTTCAACGTCAGTAAACGCGACACGCTACATGATCGAACGAGTCATCGCCAACCTCAAAACCTGAGAATCCTCCACACCGACTACCGCAGACCCTTTCACAACATTCCCAGAAACAATCACCACAGTAGCCGCACTCGAATTCTACAGAAACACATTCTGACTAAGCCTCTTTATATACAGCTGTAACTCGTGCTCGCGAGACTCTCAAAATTTTCTGGACTCCGGAGGCCCAGCAAGCTATACTCAAAAAATTTCATCCGAGTAACAACTCTAAAGATATTGCGTTGCTGCTCGAAGCGTCGTAATCTTACCCCTATCTTTCCTAAAACTGTGGGGAAGAAGCGGTGATTGCTGAGGTAGTCGGGGATTGACTTGTTTTTGTTTAATGATGATTATTCGAATTCGGCATGCCGATCAGCAAAACCATTGTTCAAGACGGGTTCGGGAAGAGTGTGAGTACGGCTTAATCCCTGATGATTCTGTTGTGGGGAAAATATCGGTCTGTAAGTCGATGAGCTTTCGTCAGGTGTGATGGTACTCTGATGAATCGGACCCGCTCCTCAAGAGCGCAGCAAACCATCAAGACCACGACCGCCGAAGGGATACCGTATGACCATTGCCATCGTCCAGGGGGAGGAGACGGACCCGCCTGAGGTGGCTGGTCTGTTCGCTGCGGCTTTCCACGACGACCCGGTGATCGCGGTGATGATCCCGGGGAGCGGAACCGGCTGCAGCGTCTGACGAAGGTGTTCCTGTCCGAGTTGCGGACCGGGGCGATGGCGGGAGGGGCCGTCGATCTGGCCCGCTGGAGGACGACGGCCGCCTGGCCGGCGCCGCGGCATGGGAGTCGCCCGACCGCAAGACCTCCAGCTGGGCGAAGGTGCGCGAGCCGCCGCGGGTGGTCTCGGCGGGGGGTTGCGTCACCCGCCGCAGACCCTGAGGAGGACTCGATGTTTTTGCCAAGAGTCGTCCCTGATCACGCCCACTGGTACCTCGTCGACATCGTCGTCGGTGAGGAAGCGCGTGGCCTCGGCATCGGGTCTCGGCTGCTGAACCACCGCCTCGAGGTGGTCGACGAGGCCGGTCTGCCCGCATACCTCGAAGCCACCACCCTGGGAAGCCAGCGACTCTACGAGCGCTTCGGCTTTCACCGCCAGGGCGAGTGTGACATGACCGAGTCCGACTATCCCGTGACCATGTACCGCGAGATCCCCGAAGGCTGACCGCTCTGCGGCCTGGTTTCGACTCGACCTACTCGCTGATGCTCGCAGGTCGGCTCAACCAACTTCCTCTTCCCGAAGCTAGTTGAGCCGGGTTGCGAGGAACGAGCGGCCCGTGTCGAAACCACCACTGACACCCGGTGGCCAGAACCTGACTCCAGTCCCCAGACACGTGCAAGGGGTTTCGACTCGACCTGCTCGCTGACGTTTGCAGGTTGGCTCAACCAGCTTCGGGGGAGTGCGGCTTGGTTTCGAGTCGACCAGCTTGGGGGCTCTTCGTACCTGAGCGTGGGGTCATAGTCGTAGACCGTTGCCGGTGAGGAGCATTCTGAGGTGGTAGTTGTCGGGGTTACGGGAAAACCTCGGGCGATGCGGCGGTGGAGTTCGATCAACCCGTTGATGGCTTCTGGTCTCCGCCGTTGTTGGCGCGGTCGGTGGTGAAGCAGCCCAGGAACGCGTTTCGCCACCGGTTTAGCGTCCGGCCGTGGCGGGCGATCTCCGGGATTGAGCACGACGGGAATGAGGCAGGATCCTCCGCGACCCTGGTGCCCGTCAGGTGACTCGGCTGCGATAGACCGAGGAGTTGTTGTGCAGTGCCGGGCGACCTCGACTTTCGACGTGTTGGTCGTCGGCGGGTGGAATGCGGTCTTCAGGCGGGTCTTCTGCGGGTCGGTGAGATGCTCTTCCCGGCACGCAGCAGATTTGCGGATCCGACACAGCGGATCATCTCTGCGGCCGCGGTGGCTGGATGTCCTGCTGGACCCGGCGGCGGACTCATCGACCGCGGCCGTGCCGAGCTGACCACGTGGAAGGCGTCGAGCACCGCGATGGCGTCGTCCAGCTGGTCGTCGATGGCGCATCTGTAGCCGTGGAATGGGTCCAAGGTGGCGATCTCGACGCCTTTTCGGAACGTGTCGCCGCGGTCACGCAGCCACGACGTAGGCCTCACCGAGCGCGCGGGACCGGGTCCAGGAGCCGCCCGGACGCGTCCGTTCTGTCGCGGGTGAGATCGAGCACGCGGTGAACTCCCTTCGGGCCGCGGCCGTCCCTGGTCGACGGCACTGGTGGAGACGTGATGCCAGATGTGTCTCGTCGACGCCCTGAGTGAGGAGCCAGCGAAGCGCTTCTCGTTAGCCGGCGGCGGCTCAAGGATCGGCTTGACCGCTCGCCACAGGGTCTTCCGCGCAGCCGGAGCTGCCGGGCCATCCCCTGAACCGGAGGCGTTCTCCCGCCGCATCACCTGATCGCCTACGATGTCGCCCGCGCGGTGAGCAACGCTCTGGGCCGCGCGATGTCGGGGTCTTGCTCCATGAACGAGGTCACCGGACACATCGGCTCGGGACACAACCAGCGTCGTTTCCGCCACCACAGCCTCACCGGCACAGTGAAACACGGCGCATCAATCAACTCCACCTTCTGCCAGCGCATGCGCATGTGATGACCCCGCAGAGGGGCAGCCCCATCACCTCCGGCCGGACGGATTCGACCTCAACCCAGCCCCTGCATCGTCGCGCTGGACACCGACCACGTGAAGCCCGGGCAGGCCCAGCAGAAGGTCGCAGCGCTCGCAGTAACCGCTGGGCACACAGCAGCAGGAAGTAGAATCGGTCATCGTCGAGGTCCTCGGAATCGAGTGGTGTGGTAACCCTGATTCTTGAGGGCCTCGACCCACCATCACCCCACCAACACACCCGCCAACGGATCCACACTCACCCCACGCCTAGGTACGGAGAGCCTGTTTGATCCTGTAGTCCAGCCATGACCTCTCAAATCCCTGTGCCGGGCAGATTGGCCGCATCGCTTCGGTAGCGTCGATCTCCGTTAGTCACTGACGGCGTGTTTCGAGACACACGTCATCACCTCTCCTGGTGATGCGGTGGAAGCGGATGACCAGGACCCGCTCGGATCAGCGGGTCACAGCTGCTTGAAGTACCGGGCGACGGGCCAGCGTCTCGTAGCCCATCGCCTCGTAGGTGGCGCGCGCTGGCATGGCCCACGTCTCCGCCGGTCTCGACCATGACCATCCGCATCCCGGCTCGCCGGGCGCGCTCATGGCGCGTGCTCCATCAGCGCCTCGCCCAATCGCCTGCGCGCTGATGCGCGGGATCGACACAGGATGTAGACCTCGCCCATGGAGTCCTCGGGGTGAAGTCGGGTGCAGACCCACCCGGCGATTTCGTCGTCGATGAGCGCGACGTCGCAGTTTTCTGCTTCTTCGTCGAGGACCCGGGCGAGGTCCGCTCTCTGACGAACATCCCATCCATCCGGGTAGAAGGTTGTCATACACTGAAACGAGGCACGAAACTGCGGTCGAGGTCATCGCGCATCGCCTCGAAAACCGCGTCCCACGCGCGGAATCGACAGGTCGAGAACCTGCTCACGCATCGCGGTCTCGTAGGGCACGATTCTCACGTCGGAAGCGGTCACGCGTTAGATCCTACTGTTGCTCGGGTCCAACCATCGGACAACGATCATGCGACAGATCTCAGAGGCTGAATCTTGTCCAGCTCATCGCCCAGTGCATCCTTATGTGGGTGGCGGAGGTGAGACGCTCCACCGCCGACCCTGCGAACAGGCCGTGGGTGCAGGCGATGGAGGCCTCGGCGCAGCCGAAGTCGGCCAGCCGGGAGACGATCTCGATGATCGACCCGCCCGTGGCGATCTCGTCGTCCAGCACGATGGCCTTCTTGCCCGCGACGTCACCGACCACCGACGAGATCACCACCTTGTCGTCGGCGAGGCGCTGTTTGTTGCCGGCCGCCACGGGCAGCCCGAGCAGACGCGCCAGCAGCGTCGCCTGTTTGGCGTTGCCGAGGTCCGGGGAGACGACGACGTGGTTGCTGAGGTCGCGTCCACGGTAGTGGTCGGCGATGACGCCGAGGGCCGTGAGGTGATCCACCGGCACGGAGAAGAACCCGTGGACCTGCGGGGCGTGGAGGTTCATCGTCGGCACCCGGTCGACGCCGGCGGTTACCAGCAGATCGGCGACGAGATCGACCACCCAGAGAGAGAGTGGAGGCGTCCTTCTTGTCGGAACGGGCGTAGGCGTAGTGCGGGATCACCGCCGTGATCTGCGTTGCCGACTGCGCGCGCGGCGCGTTGACCATCAGCAGCAGTTCCATCAGGTGCTCCCGGGTGGGCGGCACGAGGCTGCACATGATGAGTGACATCGCGTTGTCGGCAGTTGGCGAGCAGCTGGGCCTGAAGGCGGTCGTTGCTGAAACCGGGAGATCTTCACGTGGCCTGCTGGGAACCCTCGATGGTCGCAGATCTCGTCAGCCAGCGCAGGCGATGGGCGGAACCGGAGAAAACAACGATGCCCCTCTCACGGTCTCCTCCTTGATAGACAGCTGCGGCCGTCCCCACCCCAGTGGGAGGCTCTCGCTGAAGCTGTCACAGGGCCGTAAAGCGACACGGACACCCGTCACAACTGCTGATCACGCTGACCACCCGTGAGGAGTCGACGACGACGTAGGGCACGTCCCATCCGGGGACTCGTCGCCCAGTTCGCTGTTGTCGCGACGGTGGCCCAGCGCGCGCTGGGGAAATCTGGCCCCCAGCGACTCTGCAGGCCCAGGCTGCCCGCCGACGACCGCAGCATCCAGGGAGGGTGGCGACGGCGTCGTCAGAGGATGCGTCCGGAAAGACCTGCAGGCCGCCCCCATCTCCTTCTCGAACCTCGGTCATGGATCTCTCGCGGGCCAGCACCCGCAGATGGATGCCCTCGCGCAGCTCGGCGGCGTGCGCCTGAGATGCGCGCCTCCAGCGCGTACCGATGGCCGCGACCAGCGCCAGACGCGCTTCCTCGAGTTCGTCCTGCCCGACCTGCTCGTCCAGCCCCGCAGACCTCGCGCGGCCGCGTGAGTTGCCGGGCCGAGGCCTCGGGCCCTCGAGACAGGCTCGCGCACCTCGACGTGAGGTGCAGCGCTGGCGCGCAGCAGCCCGGCCGTAGCGCCACGACAGCCACCTGTTGCGCTGCTCGCCGTCGCTGACCCGCGCGCATGATCCACGACCCCAGGACGCGACGGTTCGCGCGCACTGCCTCGACTCACCGTCGCCATCCGCGACCATGCGGGGTCGGGATGGTCGGGGTCGTTGTCGGTGACGAGGCGGTCCTCGAGGCTGGCGAAGAACACCGACTCTGCGGATCACCCTGCCGTCCGGCGCGACCACGGAGCTGATCGTCGAGCCGGGCGCTGAAACGCCCCACCCCTGACCACCAGCAGCTCACCCGCCTCAGACTCGAGGGCACCACGTCGGTGCCGCGCCCGGCCATCTGCGTCGACACCGTGACCCGGCCTGCCTCGGCCCGCGAGATGATGCGGCCTCCTCGGTGCGGTTCGCCAGGCGGCAGCGCAGTCGATGCCGAGGCCTGCAGCAGGTCCGCGATCCGCCCGATTCCCCTCGATACTCGTCGCGACCAGCACGGGACGCCCCGCTGCCCGGATTCCCGGACGAGGTCCGCCAGGGCCGCGTCGCGATGCTCGGAGGTGGCGTGGAGCTGGTCGGTAGTCGGTGGCGGCACGGCGGATGCGACGGATCACCGCGACCTGCAGCCCGTACAGGATTCTGAGTTCCTCATCGGCAGACCGCACGGTCGCGCTCATGCCGACGAGCTTAGCGTCAGCCGCCGACCCGAGTTCCGCTGATGACGAGCTGGTCGAGGGACCTGCAGTCCGGGGGCGGTCTCGAGGGCCTCCTTCGCCTCGACGGCGAGCTGCAACCCGTCGGGCCAGCGTTGCGCCGGTCCACCCTTCCCGCGACCCGCTGACGAGCCAGACGCGGTCGTCGGCGACGAGATAGTCGACGCCGCGTTCCAGGGCGGCGGGCGTGAGGGCGAGGTTCAGCGAGACGAGGAACTCGGAGTCGGTGCCGAACAGGTCGCGGTCGGGTGGTCCTCCTCGACGCGGCGCAACCCGTCGTCGGTGAGGTGGACGGTGCGACGATCGGGCGCGACGACATAGTCGCGACCCGCTCTCGAGGCTCTCGCACGTAGGCGGCGAGCGCCAGGGCGTGGTCGTCGCGCGCGGTCGTCGGCGGTGGCAATACCACACGGCCTCGTCGAGCAGGACCGCGTCGGCCTCGTCGACGAGCGCCACCACCTCACGGCGGGCCCCGGTACGGTCCTCGCCGGGCGGCGAGGCGGTCGCGAGCAGGTCGAAAACCGGCCTCGGCCACGAGCGAGAGTAGGGTGATGTCGGCGGCGTGAGGCGACCTGCCGGGCGAGCAGGTCTGGGTCGGCCTGCACGGCAGCGCGGTGTCAGGCCGAGGCCGCGGTCAGCGGACCCATCCAGTCGGCGTCGCGGGCCGCGGGGTGTCGTTGGCGGTCAACAGTGGACGTGACGGCCCTCCAGGCCCAGCCGGCGGCGGCCATCGCACCCACGAGGGGTCTTGCCTCCCCGGTCGCCAGCTCGTGGAGAACCCCGCAGCGGCGGCGGTGGCAGTGGTACTGGTTGGGGAAGGGATCAGCCTCACCTCGCCCCGCCACCCGCCTGCGAGCGCCAGGAAACCGGCCAGCTCGGCGTCGCCGGTCACGTCGAGACGGCAGGACCGGGTGGATCCTCCGGCACTGGCCTCCACGACCCGTCGGAGGCGTTTGAGGCGCTTTGTCGTTGGCGGAACGCCACATGGACTCGCGCAGACGGTCGGCGACGGATGTGAGGGCACGATGACTCCTGGGTCGGGTGTCACCCAGCCTAAGGCGTGGCGCGCATGTGGTCGGGGAGGAACCCGACGCGGGACACCCGGTGGCCGCTCTGTCTCACGGGGGTGGTACATCGCCCGTGTTACGGTGGATTCACTTCTGTATCCACCAAGACGCCAGGAAGGACTTCCCCGCATGTCGGACACATTCTCCCGTCGCGCCACCATCGGCCTCATGGCGACCATCGCGTCCGGAGCCCTGCTGCACCATCAGTCTCAGCAGGCTACGGCAGCCACACCGAGCACCCCGTTTACTTTCACCGCATCCAACGGCGCCAGCTCCGGATGCAGGTTCTACTCCGCCGGAGCGACCAAGGCCGGGCTGGTCGTCTACCTCGACGGCGACGGCCAGCAACTCCACGACCAGGACCACGACGGCGACAACCCGAACTTCCCGGGCGGCCTGGCCGGCCCCGGCAGCATCGTGGAGGCCGCGCTCGCACGAGGCCACGACGTTCTCTCGGTACACACCCCGAGCGCAGACGGCATGTGGTGGCACAGCGACCACACCGCAAAGATCACCTACCTCAACGAGCTGCTCCAGCACGCGCGGACCACGTGCGGAGCGAACACCGCTGCCCTGCTGGCTGGCTGGGCGTCTACTCCGGGAGGCTCCGGAGTTCATCACCCGGTACTTCTTTTCCCCACCGGGCCAACGACATAGAGACCGGCGGTTTCCTCGTCTCGCGGCGGCGGCGACGCCCCGGGCCCGAGGTGGACCGGATCCTTCTCCCAGTACGCGAAGTCGAGATCTGTCCGCTGAACCTGGTAACCGGGGAACCAGACCGCACCGACGACTACGACGCCCTAGGCGGAGCCCAAGAAACCGCCGCCTTCTACCGGTCCGCGGGATTCGAGCACGTGTGGTCGCACTGGCCCCGGGAACACGATCACCTCACCATCACCCACGAATTCGGCACCCACCGGCATCGTGATCGACGCCTACGACGAGGAGTGAAAACCCACACAGGAGGCTGAACAAACACCAGGAGCGGTGAACCGGCCCCGTGTTAGCGTGAAGCCAATAACTTCAGTCAGACGGTTCCGCGGATGGTGGGAAATGGAGCGGGGACCGTCGTGAGGCACACCAGTACAGACAACGCAATGGGACCGCACACGGTCCCTGTTCTTGGCATGCCACCGGGACGGTCGTAGCGACGCGCGACCGCGTCCGCAGGAATCTCAGGGGTCGAAAAGGAAGGTTTTGTCAATGTCAGCTCATCTCTCACGTCGCGCCGTCACAGGCCCTCATGGCGGCGACTCTCCGCCTCCAGCGCGTACCTGTCGCAGACGGTCCCCAAGGCCTCAGCCGCGGTGAACAGCACGTCTTTCACCTTCACCGACTCCGCCGGCACGAGTTCCAGCGCCCGTTTCTACCCAGCCGGCTCCGTGAGGACCGGGCTGGTCGTCTAACTCGACTGCAAGGACCATCCGCTGCATGACCAGGACTCACGACGGCGACAACGCGAAACCTGCCTGGCGGGTCTGAGCCGGCCCCTGGCAGCATCGTGGAGGCCGCCACCGCGAGGCTCGACGCTGTCTCGGTACGCCTCGACGGCGCCACTACCTGGGTGACGCCGTCCCCCACACCGTGGGCTACCTCACGGAACTCTTCCAGCACGTGCAGTCCACCTGCGGGGCGAATCCGGCGGTCCTGTGGTCTCGTCGGGTACGCTGAGGGCGCGGATTTTCATCACTATGGATTTCTTCCCCAAGTACGCCAACACCATGCAGAATGGCGGTTTCTCGCTCGGTGGCGGCAGCGACGCCACACCACCGCCCGATCTCAGACGACGATCTCCCAGCACGCGAAGTCAACTCTGTCGCTGAACTTCGTGACGGGCGAGAAGGACGAAACCGCCCACAGCGAGCCATCAACAGTGCGAAGGTTGTCGCACTACGAGCCCCTGGGTTTTGAACATGTCTGGTCGGAATGGCCTGCGGGGCTTGACCACGACCCCCTCGTCCTCGAGTTCGGCGCCTACCTCGGCAGGTGCTCGACGCCCACAAGGGCTGAGCGAGGACCTCCGGGATGTCTTCCTGGAATCGGCGCACCCGGTTCCGAAGGACCCCGGCCCGAGCGAACACCGAGGCACAGGAGTTATCGATTTCCCGCACGTTGCCGCAGTGATCACGTGTTCGGACCGAGCAGTCTTCGCTCTTACCCGACCGTTCCGGCCCGCCGCCGCGGCAGGCCCTGCACGCTTAGTTTCGAGAGCCAGCGACCCGAGTGTCGTCCCCGACAATCTCGCCGCGATTCGTGCCGCCATCCGGGAGGCCGTCAGCTCCGCACGGGTGGTGCTCTACCACCGGCGGCACGGGCGTCGGACCGCGACCGCCACCGCCGGAGGCCACTGACCTAAGCCCGCCTGCGAACTGCCCGGAATCATGAAGCCAGCCCGCCGTCACGGCGCCGAGAAGACCCCCGCCCCTGCTGTCGCGGGGGCCTGCGGGAGGGTGGAGGCGCCGGGACCCGGCGATCATCATCAATGCGCCCGGGTTCCTGAGGGCGGCGCCCGACACCATCGAGGTCGCTGGTCCGCCACTGCAACACCTGTCGAACAGCCTGACGGCGCTCGATCACCGATCTCGCACTTGGGAAGAGCGTCAGGGTCAGCCGGCGAGGAAACCCTCGGGAATCTCGGTCGAGCCGCCACGACGCAAACCTTCCTGAAACTGGCTGAGCAGGGCCGCGACGAAGTGAGCAGCCTGTGTCGAAATCCACGGCGGCCAAACGACCACTCAACTCGACCAGCCGAGGTAGACTCCGACGAAGATGCTCAACCCCTGTAACTGGCAAGATCTTTGGAGACACTCTCGGACAGGGGTGTTGAGAGAGCCAACCGAAAACAGCCTCAGGTGTGTATGGCACCTGACAAGGGGTTTCACCCCATTGAGGGTCGTGGTTCTGGTCCGCTACCTGAAGGGACGGAAGGGTGTGTAGGTAAGAACGCCAGCAACAGGGGCTTGGTAAGTGACGGCGTGTCAGAGGGCAGTGTCCGCAACCACCGCGTGAACCTTAGAGACGGATTGTACCTGTATCTCTGTTGTAGTTGCTCGTTCTACGGCTGGGCAGGCTGCACATGGCGCACACCGGCCAGTCCCGCGACCACCTGATCGGTGCGCCCCGCCCACCTTGCAGACAGCATCGGCCGGGCGTTTTCCGCGGGTTTCTGACGTGACCAGGTGGGAAAGTGGCTGGAGCACGGGCCATTCCTTCCAGTTCTGATTTTCGAGCTGCGGCAGCGCTGCTGGATGTCGTGCCCAGGCACTGCCAGGAGGGTAGGTTCCGCACGGCGTCGAGGGGATCGAGGCGTTGCAACACCTTGCGGTGACGGGCTGAAACCGTTCTTCTTCAACCGCTGTCCGCTTGCCCGCTTACGCGAGGAGCGCTTCAGGATTTCAGACTTAAACATGGGCATTCGGTTTCGTAACTTCAGGGCTGTTTCTTTGACAGGCCACGACGCTCCTGGATCGCCTGTTCGTCCAGGGAAGCCAGGCCCCGGTTTCCTGGACCAGCATAGGATGAATGGATGCAGAAACCGCTTTCCACGCTGCGGCGGATTCCCTGCCCTGCCTGTCATCATGGCCAGGGACTGTCGAGCCCTGTGATGAACACCCGTCGATCCCAGCTTCTGTTCCTCCCGAGCAGCTGTAGTTGAAGGGAATCAGCCTTCCGGTGTCTGTATGCTGGCGGCTTCTGGGCGCTGGAAATATACCCAGCAGGGTTTCCGGTAAGATGAGTCCCGTGTCGAAGGGAGCCGCACAGGAATGCGAAGAGACGCCCGGGCGGTCACGAGACTTCGAGCGACAGCAGTGCATTTTCTGGTCTGGCTGTGGTAGTCCGCTGACAGGGAGGCCTCGATGAGGTGCGGCGTCTCCAGCGCCCACAGGCGTTTCCGCAGGGCGTAGCCGCACCGTGGACGCGGATCCTCCCGTCCCTGCGAACCCGGGTGAAAACGCCTCGCGGCCAGCAGGTTGTCATCGTAGTGACGAAATGGGGAGGTGCTGACGCGACTTGGCGCATCGGATTTCTGCCCCGGCGGATCCTGCAGGGTCCACGGCGAGGGAACGGACCAGGATCGACCCGGGCGGCCTCGATGCGCCGCGCGCGGATGCTGCTCCGGGTTCCTCCATGCACAGCAAACCCTCCGAAGGAATCGCGTCGACGCGCATGATGCACAACGTGGAGAGGAAACGGAAGCGTTCCGTCGGACAGGAGCGGGCGCTGCCACGGACCGGTACCCATGGAGGCCATCAGTGTGCGGTGTCGCGGCGTTCGCCGTAGTCGACCGTGATGTCGCGGATGTCGCGAGCGCTCGCCGCCTCGGATGCGACCCGGCGTAGACGCCGTCGCCCTGTTCCCCGGCCATGCGGTATAGCGTCGCCAGGTGCGCCCCTGACGTCGCGGGGGTGAGGATCCACGAGGGTGCTCGTCCGGGCGCGCATGGCGGAAGGTTCGAGCGCCAACAGCCGCCACTGCTGCATCTCCCGGCGGGCCGACAGGATCGTCTGGTCGTCGGCGGCGGTCGGTGGACACGATAGCGTGGCGCCGAAGTGGCCGCCGAGGGGCGCGAGTTTTCCGGCCGCGGTCCTGTGGACGTTGACCACGGCCTCCCCCGTCCCGCCACCCCGTGGTGGAGATGCATACGCCGCGCCCGACCTTCTCTCTGACCACGGTGTCCCGGAATTTTTCTTCGCTGTGCGGCCAGTGGGAGGTGCTCTGTGGGCATCGCCCAGATTGATGTGTCAGGCTCTCGTGCCTCGAGCCGAATCCTCCCGATCTGTGGGAACCGCCGGGTGGGCGTAGCAGCATTTCAGGTCGTAGCGGAGGAAGGGCGGTGGTCGCCGACACCCGCGGGCCGAAGTCGTCGGTCACCTCCGCACTGACCATCTGGACACCGAAGGAGATGACGGGATCGCTGGATCTCGGCGTTGTAAACGGAACAGGGTCTGCGGGTCCACGACCTGCCCGCTTGCGCAAACTCTGAGGCGCGCTGGGTGGCCCTGGAGAAAGGTGTGGTCGGCCAGCAGGGACAGGAACCTCGACGGCGCTCGAAGACGTTCGACTTCCCACGGTCATTGCCCGCCATGCAGGTGTAGGGGCTGGCGTGGACGCCGAGTCCCAGCAGGCTCCTTGAACCCATCGACCTGGAGTCGGGTGGCATGGCGCATGGCTCAGACGTCACGCCGGCTATCGCGGTGTGCGCTGGATCGGGCGATCCAGCGTCCCGCCAGGAGGCGTGCTCCGCCGGTCCTGCCGGGCCCCTGAGTCCTCCCCAGCGCCCCTGTCCTCGCGTGCAGGTGACCACGGCCTCTCCTGCCGTCCAGACTGAAGGCCGCGTGGCACTCGGACCGCCCTGGTCCACCTCGTCGGCGCCTACCACCACGTGAGAGATGCGGATCCTGGGAGGTGGAGATCATCTGCAGGTTCACGTTCTCCGCCGCCAGGGCGGGAAGAACGTGGCGGTCACGCCTGGTGCGCATCCCGACGCTGACGATGGAGCTTGCCGATCTGGTCGCCGTAGAGCACCGTGTCGAAGCTGACCTTGGGTTTGATGGCCTCCAGCGCCTCCAGGGGCCTTCTGCGCCGTCGGCACATCGGAGGGTGTGAAGGAGATGTCGGTCTCTGTACATCCGGACAGGCGTGACACGTCTGCACGATGGTGCGATGCTGACGTCGGCGTCGGCGATGGTCTGAAAATGGTGGCCGCCCCACCCACCTGTCGGGCACAGCGATGATGGCAGGATCTTGGCCTTGCCATGGCGGTCGGGCGACGCCTGCGATGATGGCTTCTTCCCATGGTGTTTGGCTTCCTGACCTCTTCCTGGGGTTTCACCCGACGTGCCGGGCTGTCGCTGGAAGCGACGAGCGACGTGGACCTTCACGTTCGCGGCGCGTACACTCGACGCAGCGCAGATGGAGGATCTCGGTCCGGACGCGGCTAGTTCCACTCATCTCCCTGCAGCCGATCTCCGAGATCCGGCGTGGGCGCCTGGCACGATCCGTGGATCCGCGGTGTAGACGCCGTCGACATCGGTGTAGATCTCGCAGTGGCAGCCCCAACGCCGAGGCCAGGGCGACGGCGGGTGGTGTCGGATGCGCTGCGACCCAACGTGGTGACGTCCTCGTGGACTCGCGCCACCCCTGGAACCCTGGCGACGACGATGACGGCGCTCCTCCAGTGGAACGCACCACCTGTCCGGGGTGATGTCGATGATGCGGGCACTGCTGCGGGTGGGAGTGGTGAGGATGCCGCCTGATGCTGCCGGTGGTAGCTGACGGCGCCGATGCCCAGGTCCGACAGGGCCATGCGGCCAGCAGCGCCGACCGACCGCCGTCTCCGCGGTCTGCGGCATGTCCAGTTCCGACTTTCTGGCTGAGGCGACATTCTCTTCACCGCGAGAGATCCACCAGCTCGTCCGTGGTGTCACCCGATGGCCGAGATCACGATGACTTACCGTTGCCGTCAGCGCGCGTGCGTGCGATCCGACGGCGACGCGCTGGCGGACCTTTTCGGCATCCGCCACCGAGGAGCCACCGAATTCTGAAGCCAATGCGTCCCACGCGGAACCTCCTTACCGAGGAGGAAGGCTACCGGAGGATGCGCCACATCTCCCAGCCGCGTCCCTGTCGCGGCCACCGGCTGCGCCTGCCGCAGAATGTGACGAGTCGCCGCGCATACGCGATACAGCGCCCTGACGGGGAAGGCGTGGAAGTCAGCCGGACCGTCCCCATCCAGGTCGAACCAGCCGTCCCTCCCAGGTCTGGGTCGCAGCGGCGGTGGTGTTGCTGACGGGACGGGCCCACGCACGCGTCACTTCCCGTAGGCGCGCCAGCCAGGTTTTGGACGGTGCCCAGTGAGATCGCCGGTTGAACTGTCAGGCCAATGGCTGTCTCGTCGGCAACACCTCCGAGGCGTGTGACGCAGGCAGCGCAGCCTCGTGGGCGGTCAGGGCGGGCAGCTCGGAGGCGTCCTCAACTTGCGCGCCGCAGCCATGGTTGGACGATGGAGACCAGCTGGTCCTCATGGATCTCTCTGAGGGTTTCGCGCTCGGTCCGGCGACCTCGTCCTTCAACGCGAGCCCACGAGCGGCGCGCGCATGGCGAGGCTGATGGGAACGCGACGGTGGTCGGCGGTGAACGCCAGGCAGGGCTGCCCGGCCTGGTTGAGAGTGCGGACGTCTTGCGACCGGGCCAGCTGGCCGTGCAACATAAGGAGATCCACCATTGCCACGTGTCGGGGGTGCTGTTCCAAGCACCAAATCTGGAACCCACGGTGCGTGCTGAGTGTAGGTCACCTAACCTGGATAGTCGCGACCGAGGGCCGCAAATGGCACGAAGAGCAGATGAACTCATGGTCATCGAGGACGGCCACCCAGATGCGCGTTGCTACGGCTTGTCCTCCCTCAAGCAGCTGAATTGGGTGAAAGCTGATCTGTAAGCAGCGCACCACTGAGGCGCGCCTGTCTGGGCGGAGAGACCTGGCTCCGACGCGGTGGCTACGAGAGCCAGCCGCGGCGTGTGATGGTGAGGTGCTGACCGTGTTGCGGGTCCAGTTGATTCAGCAGCACCGCGAACCGTGGCCTCCACAGACTCCACCTCTTCCACGTCTAACAAGCAGCTCCAGCCGGTGCGTAGACGCAGCCGGTCGAGGGCTGTCGCCAGGTGTGTTCCGTCGGGCCGCAGCCGCGTGCGTCGCAGCCGGGACTCGACATGCCGGGCCTCAACCCGTACTGCGGGGTCGGCAGGATGCACCGCACCGGACACAACCCGGTAAACAAGGGCCGCAGATGCGATCCAGGGCGGTGATCCACGCCTCCTGCCCGCGACCCGCTCGCTCTGGATCTGCTCGGCCAGCTGCCGTTCCGTCCGGTCTGCGGGAGGTATGGGCGCGCCGGGAGACCGCTGAGGTCCCTAGCGTCAGTGCCAGCGTCACCACCCTGTGATGACGATGATGCTCAAAGAGCCCTCATGGGGTGCGGCGAGGGGCTTCCGAACAGCCCATAGGCCCCTCGGCGAGCGCGGCTGCGATGTTCGCGACCACCAATCCGGCGGCCTCCTTCCAGCGGCGACCCGGGATGGTCAGGATCATCAGGGAGCTCGTCAACCCCACCGTCCACAGGCTGTAGCGGTGATCGGCGTCGGGGGCAGCCAGGCGTAGTTCGCGGCCAGCAGGCCCGGATGCCCCTACAGATTCGCCAGCACCGCCTCGTGGATGGGAGGCCGCGCCGCCGATGAGACGGCTCAGCAGCAGCATCAGCACCGCCCGTCAGCGCAAACAGCCCCCATGCGATCAGCGGCCCCGGGTGGGGGGAGCAACAGCAGCAGCCCGGCGGTCCCGACCAGACCGGGCAGGGTGACCAGCGACAGCCACCGCCGACCTGACGGGCTGATGCGGGCGGCGTGGGGATGGGCTGCCAGTGAGGGTGACGGCGGTGCCGCCGACGATGTCGGAGCGTATGGTGGCGTGTCCTCCGACTCCGCCATGCGCCCGTGATGCTCTTCACGGATGCCCATCCGGCTGCGCGGTACCTCTGCGGGGTCGAAGCCGCCCCAGCGTTGATGACGACACGGCAGCCCTCTCGGAGACGCGCGCCGTCACTCGGGCTGTGCCGCCCGAACATGCCGAGCGACGTTGCGCACAGCCACGGGTGGCGTCGGCGACATGCCGGGTGACTTTCGCAGCAGGCTCGCGGAGTCCTCGATCCGCAGCGCGACGGGCAGCCGACGCTCGGCCACAGCCTCCTCCAGCGCGGTCTGCAGGGAGAGGCTCCAGATCGGTGGTGCCCAGCCCTTCCCGGGACTCCTCCCGAGACGCTTCACACTCTCCGGGTGATCTCCCCCGACCGCTGGCGACCTGCTGGAACAGATGCGCAGCGTGTCGTGGACCAGGCGGATGTTCTCCTTGCGGGTGTTCTCCAGCAGCCGCGTGCGATGCCTGGCGGCGTGGCGACGAACGTCGTCGGCGACGCCTCAGCTCCATGTCGGTCAGCTGGGACTCCATGATGCGATGCGCCAGCAGCATGACGACGACGGCCACCGCCGTGAAGCTGATGTCCAGGACCTGCCGTCGCCACCTCCAGCCGGGCAGCAGGATGAGCGTTGGCACCAGCTCCAGCGCGACCAGGGTGATCCACGGGCCGGGGCTGCCCCCGTCGCAGCAGCACCAGATACATCAAGACGGTCCACACCCACAGGTTGCTGTGCCAGATCAGCCCCCGCCCAGCATCATGCCCGTCCCCGTCAGCCACATCCCGACGGAGGTGACGGCGGCACAGGCCAGTGCAGGCGCAGATCGAACAGGGCAGCGGCGGCCGTCAGCACGTGGGCGGCGAGCAGCACAGCCAACCCGACAACCGCCAGCGGATGCGGTCTGGGGTCAGCAGGTCCCTCAACGGCGTGATCCCCTGCAGCACGGCAGCAAGACCGACGCCGAGACCCATCAGGCGGCGCATGGTGGTTGCAGGATCCGGAGAGTGCATCGCGGGCATTCTCCCACGGGCCACTGACAAAGGTGGAATAACCTCTGGAAGGTCGTCGTGGCGGCGAGCGCGATGTGATGTGATGCGACACCTGGAATCCCGAATGAAACACGCAATCGCAAGGGGCCAGAGGTAGCCTTGGCCCATGGAGAGCATTCGCTGGGGAATCATTGGCGCCGGGGCCGCTGGCCGATGTCGTCGCAGGCGACTTCGCGCACAAAGCCCCTGGGCGGAACTGGTGGCGGTGGCCGCACGCAACCTGGAACGCGCCCAGGACTTCGCCTCCAGACACCGGATCCCCCGCGCCCACGGCGACTACCGGTCCCTGCTGGAGTCCGACAGCATCGATGTCGTCTACGTCGCCACCACCCATCCGCAGCACCGGGATGTCGCGCTGGCTGCCATAGCCGCAGGGAAAGCCGTGCTCGTCGAGAAGTCGTTCACGGCCACGCTCGCGGGAACCCAGCAGGTGGTGACCGCGGCCCGCGAGGCCGGGGTGTTCGCGATGGAGGCCATGTGGACGCGATTCCTGCCCGCAGTGGCTGCGGCCCGCGAGGTGGTGGCGTGGGGTCGTATTGGCGAGGTCCTGGGGTGCAGGGCGACCTGTGCGCCTACCGACCTACGATCCCGACCACCGGCTCTGGAATCCCTGAAACCGGCGGTGGCGCGGTCCTCGACCTGGGCGTCTACGTCGTCTCCATGGCGCAGGCCTTCCTGGGACGGGCTGCGACATCCACTGCACCGGACGGTTCCCGCGCCGAACGGGTGCGGAGTCGTCGGCGACGATGAACATCCAGTACGCGGGAGGCGGCACCGCCGCGCTCACCTGCGGTTTCGACCTCCACGGCCCGGGGCCGGATGGCCATCCATGGCACGAAAGGCTGGATCGAGATCGAGCCGCGGTTCCATCACCCGACCACCATCTCAGTGCACCGATCCGGGGTGCTGCCGCGGATCGTCGAGGCCAAGCAGGTCGGCAGGGGCTACTCCCACGAGCTGATGGAGGTCAGCCACCGGCTCCTGCTGGGCGAGACCGAGTCGGCGACGATGCCCCTGGCCGACACCGTCGAGGTGATGAGGGTTTTGGAGGAGTGCCTGACCCAGCTCGGCCGCCCCGCAGCGGGAGCGCACCTCGCAATCTGAGGGGCTGAGCTCAGCGGAGTAGGTCTCCATGCGGCGTGACGCCCGGTGATGAGCTTTCCTTTCGAGCGTCGCCAGGTTCACGCGGATGAACTGTGTGGCTGACGGGTCGTAGTCGGTTCCCATGCCGAAACGCACCCGGCCCCGCGTGTGGAACACCTGGCCGGCGTTGTCCAGGCCCAGTGGGGTGCAGTCCACCCAGGCCAGGTAGGTGGCCCGCGGGGATGTGCCAGGTCAGCTGCGGCAGCCGACGGCTCAGCTCCTCGGCGAAATGCGCCTTGTTCGCGGCGATCTCGGATCGGGCCTCGTCCAGCCAGCCACGGCCGTGGGTCAGCGCCGTTGCGTGGGCCGCCACGCCAAGGTAGCTTCTGGCCTGCTCGACAAAGCCGGGGGCGCCCTGACGTGACGGACGGCCTCGGCGGGGATGATCAGCCCCGCCTTCATGCCCGCCAGATTCCAGGCCTTCGACGCGGCTGTCACCACGACGGCCCGCCTCGCCGCGGAACCTTCCTGATCGGGGTGGGCGGAGCTCGACAGCGGCGCGTGGATCTCGTCGGAGACCACCAGCACCCCGGGATGCGTTGGCCATCTCCATCACCTGGTCGGCTCCTCGGCCGTGAAGACCGTCCCCCAGGGGTTGTGGGAGAGCACAGCAGATAGGCCGCGGGCTGCTCCCCGCTTGAATGCGTGCCGCCAGCGCCCCCAGGCTCAAAGGTGCCCGTCACGCAGTCATCGGCACCTCGACAAGCGTGACGGCCCGTGGACCGGCAGACGGCGCGCGGAACGGCGGATGAGATCGGCGGGTTGATGACCACCGCGTCCCCGGCTGGGTGGCGGCGAGCAGCGTCTCCAGCATCCCGTGACGACGTCGCAGGCCGGGACATCGACGCCGGGTCTGTCTCCCCAGCCCCAGATGTCGTGCGCGAACCCGGCGAAGGCCTCCTGGTAGTCAGAGCTCAGCAGCCGGTGTCTCCTGCGGTGATCATCCGGGACAGGGTCTCGACGACGGCAGGATTGGCCTTGCGTCCATCTCGGCAACGAACATCGGCAGTACGTCCGGTTCCCGAGCGCGCGCGCTTGATGGAGCGGCGCGTGCGGAGCTGGTCGAGGGTATGTCGAAGATCGCCATGAGTCTATTGCTGTGGGATCTCCGCAGTGGTCGATCCGGCGAAGCGGGGCCTCAGTCTGTCCTGGAGGCTGGCTGGGGGCGGTGGCCTCGGCCCCAGGTCTGAGCGGTGTGCTCCCTGGGTGAGCATGATCGAAGGCGTTTTCCCTTTGCCGCTAAGCCGCGTTCTGGGCCTGTTAGACCAACCAGCAGTGATGTCCTGAAAAGGGGAGGATTTTTAAGCAGTGGTTTTTTCATGGATGAT
>BNJS01002835.1_pt1 | contig 57794 bp, 53 predicted proteins | sample 8540461 | NCBI WGS metagenome assembly BNJS01 (sample SAMD00202454, study PRJDB9452) | human saliva metagenome | isolation source: human saliva | place: Japan
CGCAAAATAAAAAGGTCCAGTGAACCTTTTTATCCCGAGCCTTGAAATGAAAAGGCGAGGAAGCTAGAAAGTAGCATTAAATAAGGCTTTCCGAGTTTTCGGAGAGCCTATTTTTTTATTCCAAAAAGAATATAAGAAATTAAAACCCTGTTCATTCGTATTTTATATATAAAACAAAGTATGAAAAACGTAACGCAATTTTTAAGACTTTTTGGTAAATTAAGAGTATAATCAAAAGTGTAATGCCTTTTTATAGATAATACACTAATATATTGAAGGCCTTCGTAAGATAAATATAAATTTTATTTCAAGGAGGAATAATGGAAAAGTACTTTGGTGAAAAACAGCAGCGTTTTTCATTTAGAAAATTATCAGTAGGACTTGTATCTGCGACGATTTCAAGTTTATTTTTTATGTCTGTATTAGCTAGTTCATCTGTAGAGGCTCAAGAGACTAAAGGTGTTCACTATAAATATGTGACAGAGTCAGAGTTATCATCAGAAGAAAAGAAGCAGCTTGTCTATGATATTCCGACATACATGGAGAATGATGATGAGACTTATTATCTTGTTTATAAGTTAAATTCCCAAAATCAACTGGGAGAATTGCCAAATACTGGAAGCAAGAATGATATGCAAGCCCTAGTTACTGGTGCTAGCTTAGCTGCTCTGGGAATTTTAATTTTTGCCGTTTCTAAGAAAAAAGTTAAGAATAAAACGGTATTACATTTAGTATTGGTTGCAGGAATAGGAAATGGTGTTCTTGTATCCGCTCATGCTTTAGAAAATAATCTTTTGCTAAATTACAATACTGACTATGAATTGACCTCTGGAGAAAAATTACCTCTTCCTAAAGCCATTTCAGGTTACACATATATTGGATATATCAAAGAGGGGAAAACGACTTCTGAGTCTAAAGTAAATAATCAAGAAAAATCAGTAGCCACTCCTACAAAACAACAAAAGGTGGATTATAGTGTTACACCAAATTTTGTAGAACATCCATCAACAGTACAAACTATGCAGGAACAAACATCTGTTTCTTCAACTAAGCCGACAGAAGTTCAAGTAGTTGAAAAAACTCTCTCTGCAGAATTAACCAATCCAAGAAAAGAAGAGAAACAATCTTCAAATTCTGCCGTTGTAAGCGCAAAAGGCGAACCTGCAACCCAATCTGCCTTACCAGAAGCAGTTGTAACTGACAAAGGCGAACCTGCAACCCAACCCGCTTTACCAGAAGCTGTGGTAAGTGACAAAGGCGAGCCTGCAGTTCAACCAGAGCTTCCCGAAGCAGTTGTAACTGACAAAGGCGAACCTGCAACCCAACCTGCCTTGCCAGAAGCTGTGGTAAGTGATAAAGGCGTACCGGAAGTTCACCCAGAGTTACCCGAAGCAGTAGTAAGTGACAAGGGTGAGCCTGCGATCCAGCCAGAGTTACCAGAAGCAGTTGTATCCGATAAAGGGGAGGCTGCAGTCCAACCTGCCTTGCCAGAAGCTGTGGTAAGTGATAAAGGCGTACCGGAAGTTCAACCAGCGTTACCAGAAGCAGTAGTAACAGACAAAGGCGAATCTGAAGTTCAACCAACGTTACCCCAAGCAGTTGTAACCGACAAGGGTGAGCCTGCAGTCCAACCCGCCTTACCAGAAGCGGTTGTAACTGACAAAGGTGAACCAGCAGTCCAAGCAGAGTTGCCAGAAGCTGTGGTAAGTGATAAAGGCGTACCGGCAGTCCAACCTGCATTACCAGAAGCTGTGGTAAGTGATAAAGGTGTACCGGAAGTCCAACCAGCGTTACCTAAAGCAGTTATAACAGACAAAGGGGAGCCTGAAGTTCAACCTGAATTACCAGAAGCTGTGGTAAGTGATAAAGGTGAGCCCGCAGTTCAACCCGCCTTACCAGAAGCAGTTGTAACTGACAAAGGTGAACCTGCAGTCCAACCTGAATCACCCGAAGCTGTTGTTACTGATAAAGGTGAACCTGCAGTCCAACCAGAGCTACCAGAAGCTGTTGTTACTGACAAAGGTGAACCTGCAGTTCAACCTGAATTGCCAGAAGCAGTTGTAAGCGCCAAAGGCGAGCCTGAAGTTCAGCCTGAATTACCAGAAGCTGTTGTAACTGACAAAGGTGAACCTGCAGTCCAAGCAGAGTTGCCAGAGGCTGTAGTAAGTGACAAAGGGGAGCCTGAAATTCATCCAGCGTTACCAGAGGCTGTAGTAACCGACAAAGGCGAACCCGAGGTTCACCCAGCGTTGCCAGAAGCTGTAGTAAGTGACAAAGGTGAGCCTGAACAGGTAGCCCCACTTCCAGAATACATTGGTGATATTGATCAAGTAAAGCCGGATATTCCGACTGAAAAAACGAAAAAGCAGGATCCAGAAAAAACACTCGAATTAAGAAATGTTTCGGATATTGAGTTGTACAGCCAGACGAATGGGACTTATAAACAACATATCTCATTGGATGGAATTCCAAAGAATACGGATAATTACTTTGTCAAGGTAAAATCTTCGGCATTTAAAGATGTCTATCTGCCAGTCTCCTCAATAACTGAGGAGGAAAGAAATGGTCAGCCAGTTTATAAAATTACAGCTAAGGCTGAGAAACTCCAGCAAGAGCAGAACAATAAATATGTCGACCATTTCACCTTCTACCTCGATAAGAAGTCTAAAGAGGAAAAAGACAAACTTTACTTCCTTTAGTAATCTGGTCAAAGCTATAAACCAAAAATCCCTCTGGAACCTATCATTTAGCGGCCAGCCTGAATGCTAACGAAGTGGAGCTTGGTCCTGATGATAAATCCTATATCAAGGGCACCTTTACTGGTCAGTTGATTGGTGAAAAAGATGGCAAGAATTATGCTATCTATAATTTGAAAAAACCTCTGTTTGAAAACTTGAGTGGTGCTACAGTAGAAAAACTAAGTCTAAAAAATGTTGCTATTTCAGGGAAAAATGATATTGGTTCACTGGCAAATGAAGCTACGAATGGCACAAAGATCAAACAAGTTCATGTCGATGGTGTTCTGGCTGGAGAACGTGGTATCGGTGGATTGCTTGCTAAGGCAGACCAATCAAGCATCGCAGAGAGCAGTTTCAAGGGAAGAATTGTCAATACCTATGAAACAACTGCTGCCTATAATATCGGTGGTCTGGTCGGTCATTTGACAGGAGGCAGAGCTTCACTGACTAAGTCAAAAGCGACAGTAGCCATTTCATCCAACACCAATAGTTCAGATCAGACTGTTGGTGGGCTAGCAGGTCTAGTAGACCAAGATGCGCATATACAGAACAGTTATGCGGAAGGTGATATCAACAATGTCAAGCACTTTGGTAGAGTTGCGGGTGTGGCTGGATATTTGTGGGATCGAAAGACGAATGAGGAACAGCATGCAGGAAGATTGACCAATGTACTAAGTGATGTCAATGTAACCAACGGGAATGCCATTACCGGTTACCACTACAATGGAATGAAGGTGAAGGATACATTCAGCAGCAAGGCGAACAGAGTATACAATGTCACCTTGGTTAGGGATGAAGTCGTCAGCAAAGAATCCTTTGAAGAAAGAGGAACAATGCTAGATGCTTCTGAAGTGACTAATAAAAAAGCAGAAATCAATCCTCTCACTCCTCCAACAGTGGAGCCCCTTTCAACAAGTGGTAGTAAAGAAAGTGATTTTTCTAAGGTGAAGCATTATCAAGCTAACCGTGCTTTGGTTTATAAGAACATTGAAAAATTGTTACCTTTCTATAACAAGGCGACCATCGTGAAATACGGAAACCTGGTCAAGGAGAACAGTCTCTTATATCAAAAAGAACTCTTGTCCGCAGTTATGATGAAGGATGACCAAGTAATCACAGATATTGTTTCTAACAAACAGACTGCAAATAAACTCTTGCTTCACTATCAGGACCATTCATCTGAGAAGCTCGATCTCAAGTACCAGACTGATTTTGCCAAGCTAGCAGAATATAGTTTAGGGGATACAGGACTCCTCTACACTCCAAATCAATTCTTGTATGACCAAGACTCTATCATTAAGCAAGTCTTACCTGACTTACAAAAGATTGACTATAAGTCGGATACTATCAGAAAGATACTCGGAATTTCCCCAGAGGTCAAGCAAACTGAGCTCTATCTGGAAGACCAGTTCGCCAAAACAAAACAAGATTTGGCAAACAGTTTGAAAAAACTCTTGTCAGCAGATGCTGGACTTGCTGGTGACAACTCAGTTACCAGAGGCTATCTTGTAGATAAAATCAAGAACAATAAGGAAGCCTTACTACTCGGCTTAACTTATTTAGAACGTTGGTATAACTTTAGCTACGGTCAAGTGAATGTCAAAGACCTGGTGATGTATCGTCCAGACTTCTTTGGTAAAGGAAATACTTCACCACTAGATACTCTGATTGAGTTAGGGAAATCAGGATTTAATAATCTGCTTGCTAAAAACAATGTCGATACTTATGCTATCAGTCTTGCCAGCCATCATGGAACGACAGATTTGTTTAGCACGTTGGAAAATTACCGAAAAAGTCTTTCTACCAGACAAAAACCAATAATGACTGGTTTTAAATCACAGACCAAGGCTTACATCGTCGAAGAAAAAAATCCACTATTGCAGAGGTCAAAGCCAAGCAAGAGCAAGCAGGGACTAAGTATTCTATCGGTGTTTATGACAGAATTACTAGTAGTACTTGGAAATACCGCAATATGGTCTTGCCTCTCCTTACCTTGCCAGAAAGATCTGTATTTGTCATCTCAACCTTGTCTAGCCTAGGATTTGGTGCTTACGATCGCTATCGCAACAGCGATTATAAGGCTGGAGATGAACTCAATAAGTTTGTTGAAGATAATGCGCGTGAAACAGCCAAACGTCAGCGAGATCACTATGATTATTGGTATCGTATTTTAGATAAAGAAGGACGTGAAAAGCTCTATCGTACAATTTTACTTTATGATGCCTATAAGTTTGGAGATGATACAACATCTGGAAAAGCTACAGTTGAGGCTCAGTTTGATAGTACCAATCCGGCGATGAAGAATTTCTTTGGTCCAGTGGGGAATAAAGTAGTTCACAATCACCATGGTGCTTATGCAACTGGAGATGGCGTTTACTATATGTCCTATCGTATGTTAGATAAGGATGGAGCTATCACCTATACCCATGAGATGACACATGATTCAGATCAGGATATTTACCTTGGTGGCTATGGTCGAAGAAGTGGCTTAGGACCGGAGTTCTTCGCAAAAGGCTTATTGCAAGCTCCTGATCAACCAAGTGATGCAACCATTACCATCAACTCTATCTTGAAACATAAAACATCAGATAGTACAGAAGGCCAGCGATTGCAAGTACTTGATCCAACTACAAGATTTAATGACGCAGCAGATCTTCAGAACTACGTCCACAATATGTTTGATGTCGTTTACATGTTGGAATATCTCGAAGGGCAATCTATTGTGAAACAGTTAGATGCTTATCAGAAAATGACGGCTCTGAGAAAAATCGAGAATAAATACGTGAAAGATCCTGCAGATGGAAATGAGATTTACGCTACTAACGTTGTACAAAATCTGACAGAAGAAGATGCCAAAAAATTGACTACCTTTGATAGTTTAATTAAAAATAATATCTTGTCAGCTCGTGAATATAAGTCTGGGGAATATGAAAGAAACGGTTACTATACGATTAAACTCTTCGCCCCAATCTATTCGGCTCTGAGCAGTAAGGGAACTCCGGGTGATTTGATGGGACGTAGGATTGCTTATGAACTTCTGGCTGCCAAAGGTTTTAAGGATGGAATGGTACCTTATATCTCAAACCAATACGAGGAAGTTGCTAAACAACAAGGGAAAACTATCAATCTTTATGGTAAAGAACGAGGATTGGTGACAGATGATCTTGTTTTGGAAAAGGTATTTGAAGGTAAGTATAAAACTTGGGCAGAATTTAAGACAGCTATGTACCAAGAACGGGTGGGTCAGTTTGTAAACTTGAAAAAGGTGACCTTCAACGATCCAACCAAATCTTGGGCAAGTTTTGCAAGAAAGACGATTCATAGTGTAGAAGAACTGCAGCGATTAATGGACGAAGCTGTCCGTAAGGATGCAGATGAGAATCGTTATTCTTGGGACAACTATAATCCAGAATATGATAGTGCAGTTCATAAGTTAAAGAGAGCAGTGTTTAAGGCCTATCTAAATCAAACTGATGATTTTAGAAGTTCAATTTTCGAAAATAAAAAATAGTGTTTACTATTAGGAAATAAAATTAAAGAAGGTGATTACGCTTGTCATTATTTAAAAAAGAACGGTTTTCAATCCGAAAAATCTGTGGGATTGTTGGTTCATTTTTACTCGGAAGTATCTTGGTTGCACCGTCAGTCATTCATGCTTCTACCTATCATTACATTGAAAAAAGCGCTCTTACAAAGGAAGAACAAAGAAAGATTCAAGCAGGAATTCCTACTGATAATGAGGTAATTTATGCTCTTATTTATCAGCAGGAAGCTCTTCCTGCAACAGGTTCATCTACTTCTGTGCTTACAGCTTTAGGACTATTAGCTGTTGGTAGTTTAGTCCTTTTGGTTCATAAAAAGAAAAAAGTTAGTAGTTTGTTCTTAGTTACTACTATCGGAATGATTAGTCTTTCTAGTATGCAAGCTCTCGATATAAGCAATCCTTTGAAAGCTCCAAGTAATGAAGGAATAGTTCAAATTGCTGGATATCGTTATATTGGATACTTACCACTTGATGATGATGCAATTTCAGAAATTCAACATAAGAATGAGGGGACAAAAAATGTTCCAGTATCTGAAATTCAAAGTATTCCTAATGAAGCGCCTAAAGCAGAAAAACCAGAACATACAGCACCAGTTGGTGGTAATCTGGTTGAGCCCGAAGTTCATGAAAAACCAGAATATACTGCACCGGTAGGAACAGTTCCTGATATGGCTCCTAAAGCTGAGAAGCGAGCATACACTGAGCCTGTAGGTATGGCTCCAGACGAAGCACCTAAATCAGAGAAACCAGAGTACACTAAACCAGTGGGTACAGTGCCTGACGAAGCACCTAAAGCTGAGAAACCTGACTATACGCAACCAATAGGTACAAACCTTGTAGAACCGGAAGTTCAACCAGCGTTGCCGGAAGCTATTGTGACTGACAAAGGCGAGCCGGAAGTTCAACCGGCATTACCCGAAGCTGTTGTGACTGAAAAAGGCGAACCGGAAGTTCAACCAGCGTTACCCGAAGCTGTTGTGACTGACAAAGGCGAACCGGAAGTTCAACCGGCATTACCAGAAGCTGTTGTGACTGAAAAAGGCGAACCGGAAGTTCAACCAGCCTTACCCGAAGCTGTTGTGACTGACAAAGGCGAACCGGAAGTTCAACCAGCGTTACCCGAAGCTGTTGTGACTGACAAAGGTGAGCCAGAAGTTCATGAAAAACCAGCATACACTGAACCGGTAGGCACAGTTCCAGAAGAAGCACCCAAGTCCGAGAAGCCAGAATACACGGAATCTGTAGGTACAACAGGAGTAGATGAAACAGGAAACTTAATTGATCCGCCGGTTATTGAAATCTCAGAGTATACTGATCCACTAGCTACAGTTCCTGACGTTGCTCCAGAGAGAGAAGAGCTTCCTGCTTTACATACTGATATTCGTACAGAGACTATTCCTAAAACTATCACAGAAGAATCTGATCCTACCAAATTTATAGGTGATGATTCTGTTAAACAAGTTGGTGAGGACGGCGAACGTCAAATTGTTACTAGCTATGAAGAGTTACATGGCAAAAAAATCAGTGAACCAGTTGAAACCGTAACTGTGTTAAAAGAAATGAAGCCTGAAATTCTTGTAAAAGGTACAAAAGAAAAGCCAAAAGAAAAAACAGCTCCTGTTTTGACTCTGACCACTGTATCTAAGGATGTTTTAGCTAAGTCTGCTACAATTAACTACAATCTAGAAAATCAAGACAATGCTACAATTACACGCATTGTAGCGACTATCAAAGAAGGTGGAAAAATTGTAAAAACGCTTGATTTAAAAACCGATAACTTATCTCAAGTATTAGAGAACTTAGACTATTACAAAGATTATACGATTTCAACCACTATGACTTATGATGTAGGTAAGGGTGCAGAAGTATCGACTTTGGAAGATAAACCTTTACGCTTAGATTTAAAGAAAGTTGAGTTGAAAGATATTGCAAATACCAGTCTCGTACAAGTAAACGAAAGCGGTGTCGAAAGCGATAGTAATCATTTAACCTCTCTTCCAAGTAATGTTAACAACTATTACTTAAAAGTAACCTCCAGAGAAAACAAAGTGACTCGTTTAGCAATTGATAAGATTGAAGAGGTCATTGAGGAAGGTAAGCAGCTTTACAAGATAACGGCAAAAGCACCTGACTTAGTTCAACGTGATAAAGACGGTAAGTTAAGAGATACTTACACTTATTATCTTGAAAAACCGAGGGCTACCGAGGATAAGGTTTATTACAACTTCCATGATTTAGCAAAAGATATGCAAGCAAATCCTACCGGTGAGTTTAAACTTGGTGCAGATTTGAATGCAGTTAACGTTAAGCCAGCAGGTAAAGCTTATGTTATGGCTAAGTTTAGAGGTACTTTATCAAGTGTAGAGAATCATCAGTACACGATTCATAACTTAGAAAGACCTTTGTTTAATGAGGCTGAAGGTGCTACACTCAAAAACTTTAACTTAGGTAATGTAAATATAAACATGCCTTGGGCTGATAAAGTTGCACCTATTGGTAATATGTTTAAGAAGTCTACACTTGAGAATATCAAAGTAGTAGGTTCAGTAACAGGAAATAACGATGTAACCGGTGCTGTTAATAAGTTAGACGAAGCTAATATGCGCAATGTAGCTTTTATTGGCAAGATTAACAGTCTTGGAGATAAAGGCTGGTGGTCTGGTGGACTTGTCAGCGAAAGTTGGCGAAGTAACACGGATAGTGTTTATTTTGACGGTGATATTGTAGGTAACAATTCTAAGTTTGGTGGTTTAGTAGCTAAAGTCAATCACGGAAGTAATCAGTGGGATGTTAAACAAAAAGGTCGTTTGACAAATTCTGTTGTTAAAGGTACTATGACTCTGAAAAATCATGGTCAAAGTGGTGGTTTAGTTCACGAAAACTATGACTGGGGTTGGGTTGAGAATAATATTAGTATGATGAAAGTCAATAACGGTGAAATTATGTATGGTTCAGGTTCTATTGACGGTGACCCATACTTTGGTTTTGACTACTTCAAAAATAATTATTATGTAAAAGGTGTTGCTACTGGAGAAAGTACCTACAAGCGTTCGAAACAGATTCAGTCTATCTCTCAAGCCGAAGCAGACGCCAAAATCGCTAATATGGGGATTACTGCGAATACCTTCGCTATTCAAGATCCAGTTGTAAACAAGTTAAATCGTATCGTTGATAGAGATTCTGAATATAAAGCGATTCAGGACTACCAAGAAACAAGAAACCTAGCTTATCGAAACTTGGAAAAACTGCAACCATTTTATAACAAAGAGTGGATTGTAAACCAAGGGAATAAGTTAACAGATGAGTCCAATCTTGTTAAGAAAACTGTTCTGTCTGTAACAGGTATGAAAGCAGGGCAATTTGTCACTGATTTATCAAGTGTGGATAAAATCATGATTCACTATGCCGATGGAACCAAAGAAGAATTTGGGGTATCTGCGGTTTCGGACTCTAAGGTAAAACAAGTCAAAGAATATAATGTAGATGGTTTAGGTGTAGTTTACACTCCTAATATGGTTGATAAGAACAGAGATTCCTTGATTACGAAAGTTAAAGAGAAGTTGAGTTCTGTTGCTTTAGACTCTGCTGAGGTTAAAGCTATTACAAATAACCCTTCATCTCTATACCTAGAAGAAAGCTTCGCTGAGGTTAGAGAGACGTTAGATAAGTTAGTGAAGTCCTTGTTAGAAAATGAAGACCATCAACTGAACAGTGATGAAGTGGCTGAGAAGGCGCTTCTCAAGAAAGTTGAAGATAATAAAGCTAAGATTATATTAGCCTTGACTTATCTAAATCGTTATTATGGTATCGACTATGATGGCTTGAACTTTAAGCATTTGATGATGTTTAAACCAGACTTTTATGGTAAAACACCAAGTATTTTAGATTTCTTGATTCGTATAGGTTCAGCAGAAAAGAATTTAAAAGGAGATAGAAGTTTAGAAGCTTATCGTGAAGTTATTGGTGGTACTATTGGAAAAGGTGAATTAAATGGCTTGTTAGGCTATAACATGCGTTTATTCACTAAGTACACCGACTTAAATGACTGGTTTATTCATGCTGCAAAGAACGTTTATGTTTCTGAGCCTGAGACGACTACAGAGGATTTCAAAGACAAGCGCCATCGTATCTATGACGGTTTGAACAATGACGTGCATAGTCGCATGATTTTACCGTTACTCAACTTGAAGAAAGCACATATTTTTGTCATTTCTACTTACAACACGTTGGCATTCAGTTCTTTTGAAAAATATGGGAATAATACGGAAGAAGAACGAAATGCTTTCAAAGAGGAGATAAACAAAGTAGCGAAAGCTCAACAAAGATATTTAGACTTTTGGTCTCGTTTAGCCTTACCAAAAGTTCGTAATCAGCTCTTGAAGAGTCAAAACTCCGTACCAACGCCTGTTTGGGATAATCAAAATTATAGCGGTATTAAGAATGCTAGTCGCCGTGGTTATGGTTCAGATGGCAAGGTTGCAACTCCTATTCGTGAGCTATTTGGCCCAACTGATCGTTGGCATCAAGTTAACGGAGCGATGGGAGCGATGGCAAAAATTTATGAACGTCCATGGAAAGATGATCAGGTTTACTTCATGGTAACTGACATGATTAGTCAGTTTGGTATTTCAGCCTTTACACATGAAACAACTCACATAAACGACCGTATGGCTTACTATGGTGGAGATTGGCATCGTGAAGGTACTGACTTAGAAGCCTTTGCTCAAGGTATGTTACAAACCCCTGATAAATCTACTCCGAATAGTGAGTATAAAGCTCTGGGTATCAACATGGCTTATGAGCGTAAAAATGATGGTGAGCAGTACTACAATTATGATCCAGCTAAGTTAGACAGTCGAGACAAGATTGATAGTTATATGAAAAACTACAATGAGTCTATGATGATGTTAGATTACTTAGAAGCTACTGCCGTTATTAAGCAGAAGTTATCTGATAACTCTAAGTGGTTCAAGAAGATGGATAAAGAATGGCGTACAAATGCGGATAGAAATCGTTTAATTGGAGAACCACACCAGTGGGACAAATTACGTGATTTGACGGAAGAAGAGAAGAAATTACCAATTGATAGCATTGACAAGTTGGTAGATAATAACTTTGTAACTCTTCATGGTATGCCAAATAACGGTCGCTTCCGTACGGAAGGTTTTGATAGTGCTTATCAAACGGTCAATATGATGGCAGGTATCTTTGGCGGGAATACGAGTCGAAGCACCGTAGGTTCTATTTCCTTTAAACACAATACTTTCCGTATGTGGGGTTACTATGGTTATGAGAATGGCTTTATCCCTTATGTTTCTAACAAGTTAAAAGGTGATGCCAACAGAGAAAATAAAGGGCTTTTAGGTGATGATTTCATTATCAAGAAAGTTTCTAATAATCAATTCCAAAACCTCGAAGAGTGGAAGAAACATTGGTATCATGAAGTGTATGCGAAAGCACAGAAAGGCTTTGTTGAGATTGAAGTAGACGGTTCTAAGATTTCAACTTACGCTCAACTTCAAAACTTATTTAACACTGCTGTTGAGAAAGACTTGAAAGAAGGTGGTTTCAAGCATACCGAAGGCCTCAAGTGGAAAGTTTATAAGAAATTATTACAAAACACAGATGGTTTCTTAAATCCATTGTTTAAAATATAAAAGGGACAAGTTTTTTGGCTCTTTGTCAACTGTAGTGGGTTGAAGAAAAGCTAATCTCGAGAAAGGACAAATTTCGTCCTTTCTTTTTTGATGTTCAGAGCGATAAAAATGCGTTTTTTGAAGTTTTCAAAGTTCTGAAAACCAAAGGCATTGCGTTTAATAAGTTTGATTAGATTATTAGTGGCTTCCAGTTTGGCGTTAGAATAGGGTAGTTGAAGAGCGTTGACAATTTTCTCTTTGTCCTTTAGAAAGGTTTTAAAGACAGTCTGAAAAAGAGGATGAACCAGCTTTAGATTGTCCTCAATGAGTCCAAAGAATTTCTTCGGCTCCTTATTCTGAAAGTGGAAAAGCAAGAGTTGATAGAGATGATAGTGGTGTTTCAAGTCTTCGGAATAGCTCAAAAGCTTGTTTAGGATTTCCTTATTGGTTAAATGCATACGAAAAGTAGGGCGATAAAAACGTTTATCACTCAGTTTACGACTATCCTGATTGATTCATAATTTGGACACGCACACGACTCATAGCACGGCTTAGATGTTGTACAATGTAAAAGCGATCCAGAACGATTTTAGCGTTTGGGAGTGAAACAGTCTCGTAGACTGTTTCAGCCTGAGCCTAGAAATTCGAAAGCGAAGTTGTCTAGTCAAGTCATAATAAGGGCTAAACATATCCATAGTAATGATTTTGACGCGACTTCGGACAGAACTCTCATATTTAAGAAAATGATTTTGGATGATGGATTGTGTTCTACCTTCCAGAACTGTGATGATATTGAGATTGTCAAAATCTTGAGGGTAATTTCTCAAAGTAACTTCCACTTTCCTGACCAAAGTGGAAATTAGTCTAAAACGGATTTTTATGGTGGAATTAAGTGTGAGACGTTTGTTAATTATTTTATAGGATTGGCTATTAGTAAGAAATATGGTATAATATAGGGTGAGACCTTCTTAATAAATAGTGAAAGAGTATAAAATGAAAAAAATTGTCATTAACGGTGGGAGACCATTGAAAGGTGAAATTACGATTAGTGGTGCTAAAAATAGTGTCGTTGCCTTGATTCCTGCCATTATTTTATCAGATGATGTTGTGATTTTGGATTGTGTTCCAGACATCTCTGATGTAGCTAGTCTTATTGAGATTATGGAGATCATGGGAGCTAGTGTCAAGCGTTATGACGATGTTCTTGAGATTGATCCTCGTGGTGTTCAAAATAAACCAATGCCTTATGGTAAAATTAATAGCTTGCGTGCGTCTTATTATTTCTATGGTAGTCTTTTAGGACGTTTTGGTGAAGCAACTGTAGGTTTGCCTGGAGGGTGTGACCTAGGACCACGTCCGATTGATTTGCATTTAAAAGCATTTGAAGCTATGGGAGCTAAGACAACCTACGAGGGAGATAATATGAATCTCTCAACCCAAGGATCAAGTCTACATGGTGCGCATATCTATATGGATACTGTTAGTGTTGGTGCGACAATCAATACGATGCTAGCAGCAGTAAAATCTAAAGGTCGAACAGTTATTGAAAATGCTGCTCGCGAACCTGAAATCATTGATGTGGCTACATTATTAAACAATATGGGAGCTCACATTCGTGGCGCAGGTACGGATATGATTACTATTGATGGTGTAGATAGCCTTCATGGGACACGTCACCAAGTCATCCCAGACCGTATTGAAGCAGGTACTTATATTTCAATGGCTGCTGCAGTAGGTCATGGGATTCGAATTAACAATGTACTTTATGAGCATTTAGAAGGATTTATTGCTAAACTTGAAGAAATGGGTGTTCACATGACTGTTTCTGAAGACAGTATTTTCGTCGAAGAGCAAACAAATCTAAAGGCTGTTAATATCAAGACAGCTCCTTATCCAGGTTTCGCAACAGATCTTCAACAGCCTATTACTCCTTTGTTATTAAAAGCAGAAGGTCGTGGCACATTGATTGATACAATCTATGAAAAACGTGTCAACCATGTTTTTGAATTAGCCAAAATGAATGCAGATATTTCAACAACAAACGACCACATCCTTTATAAGGGTGGAAATCCTTTGCAGGGTGCAAAAGTTAAGGCGACAGACCTACGTGCTGGAGCTGCCTTGGTTATTGCTGGCTTGATGGCTGAAGGAAAAACAGAGATTACCAATGTTGAATTCATCCTTCGAGGCTACTCGAATATTATCGAAAAATTGCGTAATCTTGGAGCAGATATTGAGCTAATCGAAGATTAGCACTTTGAGGATTGCAATGAATATCTGGACTAAATTAGCAAAATTTTCTTTCTATGAGACGGAACGTTTATATTTCCGTCCCTTCTTTTTTACAGATGTAGATGATTTTCATCAACTTGCATCAGATCCTGAAAATCTTCAATTTATCTTTCCTGCACAAGCAAGTATTGAAGAAAGTCAGTATGCTCTTGCCAATTATTTTATGAAATCACCTTTGGGAATTTGGGCTATTTGTGATAAAAAAGAGCAAAGAATGATTGGAGCTATCAAGTTTGAAAAGCTTGATGAAATTAAGAAAGAAGCAGAAATTGGCTATTTTTTAAAGAAAGACTATTGGTCTCAGGGTTATATGACTGAAGCAGTTACCAAATTACGAGATTTATCCATGAACGAGTTTGCATTGAAGCAACTTTCTATTGTGACACATCTAGAAAATGTTGCTAGTCAGAAAGTAGCAGAAAAATCAGATTTTGTTCTTTATCGTCGTTTTAAAGGTAGCGATCGTTATACCCGAAAGATGCGGGATTATCTAGAATTCCGTTATACAAAAGGAAATCTAAATGAGTAAACACCAAGAAATATTAGCCTACTTGGAAGAATTACCAGTTGGTAAGCGTGTCAGTGTTCGTAGTATTTCAAATCGACTGGGAGTAAGTGATGGTACAGCATATCGGGCTATCAAAGAAGCTGAAAATAGGGGACTTGTTGAAACACGTCCTCGAAGTGGAACAGTACGTGTAAAGTCAAAAAAAGTAGCTATTGAGAAATTAACGTTCGCAGAAATTGCAGAAGTTACAGGCTCGGAAGTTTTAGCTGGTCAAGCTGGATTGGATAGAGAATTTAGTAAATTCTCCATTGGAGCGATGACTGAAAAGAATATTCTTTCTTATCTTCATGATGGCGGCTTACTTATCGTAGGAGATCGAACACGTATTCAGTTATTAGCACTAGAAAATGAAAATGCTGTCTTGGTAACAGGTGGATTTGAAGTTCATGAAGATGTTTTGAACCATGCTAATAAAAAAAATATTCCAGTATTACGCAGTAAGCATGATACATTTACAATTGCGACTATGATCAACAGAGCTTTGTCCAACGTTCAGATCAAGACAGATATTTTGACGGTTGAAAAAATCTATCGTACTAGTCATGAATATGGATTTCTACAGGAAACGGATACTGTCAAAGATTATCTAGACTTGGTTCGTAAGAATAGAACGAGCCGTTTTCCTGTCATCAATCAGCATCAGGTCGTTGTTGGTGTAGTTACTATGCGTGATGCTGGAGATAAATCACCTGGAACGACCATTGATAAGGTAATGACAAGGACTGTCTATATGACTGGTTTAGCGACAAATATCGCTAACGTTAGCCAGAGAATGATTGCTGAAGACTTTGAAATGGTACCTGTTGTGAGAAGTAATCAAACTTTACTTGGTGTTATTACTAGACGGGATGTCATGGAAAAGATGAGCCGCTCTCAAGTTTCAGCTTTACCAACATTTTCAGAACAGGTTGGTCAGAAGTTATCTTACCACCATGATGAAGTTGTCATTACGGTTGAACCATTTATGTTGGAAAAAAATGGAGTCCTTGCAAATGGAGTTCTTTCAGAAATTTTGACCCATATGACGCAGGATCTAGTCGTGAATAGCGGACGTAATCTCATCATTGAACAGATGTTGATTTACTTTTTACAGGCTGTTCAGATTGATGATATCTTGCGAATTCAGGCTAGAATTATTCATCATACGAGAAGGTCAGCCATTATCGACTATGATATTTATATCAATCATCAAATCGTATCAAAAGCAAATGTTACTGTAAAAATTAATTAAAACTAGGAGAAAACATGATTACATTAAAATCAGCTAGAGAAATCGAAGCAATGGATAAGGCTGGCGATTTTCTTGCAAGTATTCACATTGGTTTGCGTGACATCATCAAACCAGGTGTAGATATGTGGGAAGTAGAAGAGTATGTTCGACGTCGTTGTAAAGAAGAAAATTTCCTTCCACTACAAATCGGTGTTGATGGGGCAATGATGGATTATCCTTATGCCACTTGCTGTTCACTCAATGACGAAGTAGCCCATGCTTTTCCACGCCACTATATTTTGAAGGAAGGCGATTTGCTGAAGGTAGATATGGTTCTTGGTGGGCCAATCGCTAAGTCTGACCTCAATGTTTCTAAACTCAATTTTAACAACGTTGAGCAGATGAAAAAATATACTCAAAACTTTACGGGCGGCTTGGCAGATTCTTGTTGGGCTTACGCTGTTGGAAAACCGTCAGAAGAAGTTAAAAACTTGATGGATGTTACCAAAGAAGCTATGTATAAGGGAATTGAGCAGGCTGTTGTAGGAAATCGTATTGGAGATATTGGAGCTGCTATTCAGGAATATGCTGAAAGTCGTGGTTACGGAGTTGTTCGTGATCTTGTAGGACACGGTGTTGGTCCAACTATGCATGAAGAACCAATGGTGCCTAACTATGGTATCGCAGGTCGTGGTCTCCGCCTTCGTGAAGGCATGGTATTAACCATTGAGCCTATGATCAATACAGGTGATTGGGAAATCGATACAGATATGAAAACAGGCTGGGCACATAAAACAATCGATGGTGGACTATCATGTCAGTACGAGCATCAGTTTGTTATTACTAAAGATGGGCCTGTAATCTTGACAAGTCAAGGTGAAGAGGGAACTTATTAATCAAAAAAGGAGCTGAGCTCCTTTCAGAACGAAGACAAACGTCATTTTTGGCGTTTGTCTTTTTCTGTTTTCAAAAATAGTTTGTCTCATCATCTGATATTCCATTCAAAAATCGGATTTAGAACAAAATAAAAAGGGATATTCTCTATCCATTTCACCAGTTTTTTGATATTTAAGCATGCTAAAGTAAGCCCAACCTGATCCTCCATTTTGGACTTTCCTTTCTCTCTAGTGTATCTCAAATTATGGTACTCCTTAGCCGTCCCAAAAAGCCGTTCAATTGTTTCTTTGCGCTTCTTATAGAGCTCTTTCATTTCTCTTTGGTGACGAATCTCCTCACAAAATTCAAGGGCATCTTTCCAGACATGTCTCGTTACTACTTTTTGAAAATTCTTGCTTTGGGTACAAATGGATAATAAAGGACAGTTAACACATACTTTGGGATTACTCTTATACTCACGGTAGCCTTCTCGAGTGGTAGTGCGATAGCTTAATACTTGATTCTCTGGACAAATATAAGAGTCATGACTTGCATCATAAACAAAATTACTAGGCCTTAAGTTCCCCTTTACTCCCTTTGGACGAGTATAAGGAAAGACAGGAATGATGTTACGTTCTAATAAATAATGGGCAATAGCTGGGGTCTTGTAGCCTGAATCCGCAATTATATAGCGTGGGGAGAAAGGTTCTAACTTTGAAAATAGGGCAGGGAAAGCCTGACTGTCATGAACATTTCCTGCTTCAACCGTATAAGCTAAGGCCCAACCATGCTTATCACAAGCAACTTGAGCAGAATAGGCAAATACTTCCTTGTGTTCACCCTTGTAGAAACCAACCACACTCGGGATCTGTTGTTGAGATTTTTCTTTTTCTTTTGCCTCACTTTCTTTTTGCGGGCTTTTAAGGACTTTTTTTGCGTGTTTTTTCCTATCTAAAGCAATCTCAACTGCCAATTGTTCACTCATAAATTTAGCTTGTTGGTCTACCATTTCCTTACGGTACTTGTGACTATTAGCCGCCGCTTTGATATGGGTACCATCCACAAATATTTCAGAAGGATCAATTAAGCCAGCATACAAAGCTTGGTTGAGAACTTGGGAAAAAATCTCAGAAATGAGTTCTTTATCTTGAAAACGACGGCTGTAATTCTTACCATAGGTAGTAAAATGAGGAACCTTATCATCTAAAGTTAGTCCGAGAAACCAACGATAGGCCACGTTTACTTCAATCTCTTTCATGGTTTGGCGCATGGAACGGATACCATAAAAACACTTGATCAAAGGAATTTTGACTAACATGACAGGATCAAGACTAGGACGACCGTTATTTGGACTATAGGTATCTTCTACCAAGTCATAGATAAAGTCAAAATCAACCTTGGAATCAACTTGTCGAAGAAAGTGATCTTTAGGGACCAATTCGTCTATTGTATAGAAACCATATTGCTTACGATTATAATCAGGTTTTTCTTTGTGAAACATAGGGATTACCTCACAACTCTTCTTACCTCTATTATACGACTTTACACAAAGAAAAGCCCTTAGAAACTTGAGTTCTAAGGACTTTGTCTTCAATCTGAAAGGAGCTGAGCTCCTTTTTTTGATTCTTTCAAGTTGAAAATAAATTTGCGTAGCGGATTTCTTACAAACGTTTTCTTTTATAGTAAAATAAAAGATGACTATATGAAAGAAGGTTCTTAATTGGAAAGTATTTTATTTTTTATTTCTGTCTTTATAGCTGGGGTCTTGTCATTCTTTTCTCCCTGTATCTTTCCCTTGTTACCAGTCTACGCAGGTGTTCTGCTAGATGATCAAGAGAAGTCAAAGACATTTCGTTTTTTAGGTAAAGACGTTGCTTGGTCAGGATTGATTCGTACCCTCTGTTTCATTGCGGGTATCTCTCTCATTTTCTTTATTCTTGGATTTGGAGCAGGATTCCTTGGGAATTTACTTTATGCTGACTGGTTCCGTTATGTCATGGGAATCATGATTATCATACTGGGATTGCATCAGATGGAAATTCTTCATCTACAAAAATTAGAGATACAAAAAACAGTGACATTTAAGCAAAAACAGTCTAGTAAATATTTGTCGGCCTTTTTATTGGGTATCAGCTTCAGTTTTGGCTGGACTCCATGTATAGGCCCAGTTTTAAGTTCTGTTTTAGCACTGGCTGCCTCAGGAGGAAATGGAGCTCTTCAGGGGGCCTTATTAACCCTCATTTACACTCTTGGAATGGCACTTCCATTTTTAGTTCTGGCCTTGGCATCAGGTCTTGTCATGCCTTATTTTAGTAGAATCAAATCCCACATACTTTTATTGAAGAAGATTGGTGGTTTATTGATCATTCTCATGGGAATTTTATTAATGTTGGGACAGTTAAATGTCTTATCTGGAATATTAGGATAAAAGGAGTTATCTATGAAAAAAATTATCTATTTTGGACTTAGTTTCTTGTCTCTCTTTCTTCTGATTGCTTGTGGCAAGGAAGAGAAAAAATCAAGTCCACAAAATCAATCAAATCAGACACAACAAGCTCCTGTGAAGCAAGTAGCTATTGGAGCAGAAGCACCTGATTTCACCCTTCAATCTATGGATGGAAAAGAAGTGAAATTATCTGATTTTAAAGGTAAAAAAGTTTATCTTAAATTTTGGGCATCTTGGTGTGGACCATGCAAGAAGAGTATGCCAGAATTGATGGAGCTTGCTGCTAAGGAAGATCGTGGTTTCGAAATTTTATCTGTCATTGCGCCAGGGCTTCAAGGTGAAAAAACGATAGACCAATTTCCAAAGTGGTTTGAAGAACAAGGTTATAAAGACATCCCTGTTTTATATGATACAAAAGGAGCTGTTTTTCAAGATTATCAAATTCGAAGCATCCCTACAGAGTATCTAATTGATTCACAGGGTAAAATTGCTAAGATTCAATTAGGTGCGATTAGTAACGCAGATGCAGAAGCAGCTTTTGCTCAAATGAAATAAAGTAATGAATATAAAAAAATGTCTAGACAAATCGTCTAGACATTTTTTTTTCTAACTTAAAATTAGTTTTTTTGAAGCTGCTTGGAATTCAGGGTTTTTCCAAGCTTCATCAATAATAGCTTGTAATTCTTTAGCTGAAGCTTGCATTTTTTGAGTTTCAGCATCGTTCAATGGGATGTTAACTGGACGAACGATACCGTGTGCACCAACGATAGCTGGTTGACCGATAAAGACGTTTTCAACTCCGTATTGACCTTCTTGGAATACTGAAAGTGGAAGAACAGCATTTTCATCATCAAGGATAGCTTTTGTGATACGAGCAAGGGCAACTGCGATACCGTAGTATGTTGCACCTTTTTTGTTGATGATTGAGTAAGCAGCATCACGAACTGAGATGAAGAGTTCTACAAGGTCAGCTTCATCCAAGTCACGGTTAGCTTGCAACCATTGTTCCAATTTTACACCGGCAACGTTAGCGTGTGACCAAACAGCAAACTCAGAGTCACCGTGTTCACCCATGATGTAGGCGTGAACTGAACGAGCATCAACGCCGATTTTTTCAGCAAGTGCTTGACGGAAACGAGCTGAGTCAAGTGAAGTACCTGAACCGATAACACGTTCTTTAGGGAAACCTGAGAATTTCCAAGTTGAGTAAGTCAAAACGTCAACTGGGTTAGCTGCAACAAGGAAGATACCGTCGAAACCAGAAGCAACAACTTGTTCAACGATTGATTTGTTGATAGCAAGGTTTTTACCAACAAGGTCAAGACGAGTTTCACCTGGTTTTTGTGGAGCACCAGCAGTGATAACTACAAGGTCAGCGTCCGCACAGTCTTCATACTTAGCTGCATAAATTTTCTTAGGTGAAGTAAAAGCAAGCGCGTGGCTAAGGTCTTCAGCATCACCAACAGCTTTTTCAAACAATTGAGGAATTTCAATGATACCAAGTTCTTGTGCAATTCCTTGGTTAACAAGAGCAAAAGCGTATGATGATCCTACGGCACCGTCACCGACAAGGATAACTTTTTTGTGTTGTTTAGTTAATGTCATTTGTCTAAACATCTCCTTCATTTTTTAAGGGCTTCCCCCGTTTAGTTTCATTCTATCACTTTTAAATAGCTTTGTCACGGATATAACATCCACTTGGCCATGTAAACGTTTTAGTCGGATTGGAAGACTGAAATCTAGGTCAAACTATGGTATAATATATCTAGTTACTAATAGTGAAATGAGGCATTTGTTAATGCAAGATAAAAATTTAGTGAATGTCAATCTGACAAAGGAGATGAAGACCAGCTTTATCGACTACGCCATGAGTGTTATCGTATCGCGGGCCCTTCCTGATGTTCGAGATGGGTTGAAACCAGTTCATCGTCGTATTCTATACGGTATGAACGAATTGGGTGTGACACCAGATAAACCTCATAAGAAATCTGCCCGTATTACAGGGGATGTCATGGGTAAATACCACCCGCACGGTGACTCATCTATCTACGAAGCTATGGTTCGTATGGCGCAATGGTGGAGTTACCGTTACATGCTTGTAGATGGGCATGGGAACTTTGGTTCCATGGATGGTGATGGTGCCGCAGCTCAGCGTTATACCGAAGCACGTATGAGTAAGATTGCTCTTGAAATGCTTCGTGACATCAATAAAAATACCGTTGATTTTGTTGATAACTATGATGCCAATGAACGTGAACCTGTTGTTTTACCAGCTCGTTTTCCAAATCTTTTGGTCAATGGAGCTACAGGTATCGCTGTTGGTATGGCGACTAATATTCCGCCACATAACTTGGGTGAAACCATTGATGCTGTTAAGTTAGTGATGGATAATCCAGAAGTCACAACCAAGGAATTAATGGAAGTTCTTCCTGGTCCAGATTTCCCAACTGGTGCCCTTGTTATGGGGAAATCAGGTATTCATAAGGCCTACGAAACTGGTAAAGGATCGATTGTGCTTCGTTCTCGTACTGAAATCGAAGAAACTAAGACTGGTCGCGAACGTATCGTTGTAACAGAATTTCCATACATGGTCAACAAGACTAAAGTCCATGAACATATTGTGCGTTTAGTTCAAGAAAAACGTATCGAAGGAATTACAGCTGTTCGTGATGAATCAAACCGTGAGGGAGTTCGCTTTGTTATCGAAGTGAAGCGTGATGCGTCAGCCAATGTTATCTGAACAACTTGTTCAAGATGACTCAAATGCAAACTAGCTTTGGATTTAACATGCTGGCTATCCAGAATGGTGTACCAAAGATTCTTTCTCTTCGTCAAATCTTGGATGCCTATATTGAGCACCAAAAAGAAGTGGTGACTCGTCGTACTCAATTTGACAAAGAGAAAGCTGAAGCACGTGCACACATCTTAGAAGGTTTGTTAATTGCTCTGGACCACATTGACGAAGTCATTCGTATCATCCGTGCCAGTGAAACGGATGCAGAAGCCCAAGCTGAATTGATGAGCAAGTTCAAGTTATCTGAACGTCAAAGTCAAGCAATTCTCGATATGCGTCTTCGTCGTTTGACAGGTTTGGAACGTGACAAGATTCAGTCAGAATATGATGAACTTATTGCCTTGATCGCTGACTTGGCAGACATTCTTGCAAAACCAGAACGCGTAGCGCAAATCATCAAGGAAGAATTGGATGAGGTCAAACGTAAGTTTGGCGATCCGCGTCGTACTGAGTTGATGGTTGGTGAAGTCTTGACTCTTGAAGATGAAGACTTGATTGAAGAGTCTGATGTTCTCATCACTCTATCAAATAAAGGTTACATCAAACGTTTGGACCAAGACGAATTTACAGCTCAAAAACGTGGTGGACGTGGCGTTCAAGGAACTGGAGTTAAGGACGATGACTTTGTGCGTGAATTGGTTTCAACCAGCACTCATGATCATTTGCTATTCTTTACTAATAAAGGACGTGTTTATCGTCTTAAGGGATATGAAATTCCAGAATACGGTCGTACAGCCAAAGGTTTGCCAGTTGTCAATCTTTTAAAACTAGATGAAGGTGAAAGCATTCAAACCATTATCAATGTTGAATCAGAACGTAGTGATGATGCTTACCTCTTCTTTACAACTCGAGCAGGTATTGTTAAGAGAACCAGCGTTAAAGAATTCGCAAACATTCGTCAAAATGGTTTGAAAGCCTTGAATCTGAAAGATGAGGATGAGTTGATTAATGTCTTACTAACTGAAAAAGATACGGATATCATCATCGGAACCAAATTAGGTTATGCAGTTCGTTTCAATCAGTCTTTAGTTCGTAGTATGAGTCGTATCGCCACTGGTGTAAAAGGGGTAAACCTTCGTGAAGGTGATGCTGTAGTAGGAGCGAGAGTGATTACTGATCAAGATGAAGTCCTTATCATTACTGAGAAAGGATACGGTAAGCGCACAGTTGCGACTGAATACCCAACAAAAGGTCGTGCTGGTAAAGGAATGAAAACAGCTAATGTTACCGAGAAAAATGGTCCTCTGGCTGGTCTCTCTAACAGTAAAAGGGGACGAAGATCTGATGATTATCACTGACACAGGTGTCATGATTCGAACCAAATGTTGCCAATATTTCACAAACTGGGACGTTCAACTATGGGAGTAAAAAGTGATGCGTCTAGATCAGAGATGCTAAGATTGTGACCTTTTACAAGCAGTTGCAGCAGCAGAAAAAGAAGAAGTTGGGGCAGAAACAGGAAACAGAAAGTGAAGCATAATGTCTCAAAAATTAATAAAAAAAGAAAAAAATAAACGAAAAGAAATCTGCTGATCAATATATTTAGCAGGATTTCTGATACTACTATCAATCTAGCTTTGATTTTTTTAACGCTAAAAGATTCGTGATATCTTTATGGTTTGGAATACTAATAAGTACCAAGTTAGTCAGGTATCAAAAGAAAAATTAGAAGAAAATCAGGACACAGAAGGAAATTTTGATTTCGATTCAGTAAAGGCAATCTCATCTGAAGCGGTTTTATCCTCCCAGTGGGATGCCCAACAACTACCCTGTTATTGGGTGGAATTGCAGTTCCTGAAGTAGAGATCAACCTACAATCTTTAAAGGCTTTGGACAATGTAAACTTTGTTCTATGGAGCAGGAACCATGAAACCAAATCAAAAAAATGGGAGAGGGAAATTATTCTCTCGCTAGTCACCATATTTTTACAGCTGAAAATGCCAGTCAGATGCTCTTTTCACCTTTGGTCAATGCTAAAGAAGGGATGAAAATTTATTTGACTGATAAGGAAAAGGTTTATACCTATGATATTCGGGAAGTGAAACACGTTACACCCTGATCGAGTTGATGAAATTGATGATCGTGAAGGCATCAAATGAAATTACCTTGGTCACCTGTGTAGACTATGATGCAACCGAACGGATTATCGTGAAAGGGAGATTTCAAAAGAAATCAAATCTTATTCAGACACTCCATCAGATATCTTAGCTGCATTTAATAAACCGTATAAACAAAGATATTAATTTGTAAGATTATTAAAAAAGGTTTCGCTAATGATAGCGAACCTTTTTTTCTTGTCAATTTCAGAAAATAGATAAGGTAAAAGACTTTTCAATTTTTTTCTAAAAAAAGTAGTATAATGTTTCTATTATAGAAATTTTTTTAGAAAATTCCGAAAAGAGGTTTGTTATGGGATACACAGTTGCTGTTGTCGGTGCTACAGGTGCCGTTGGTGCTCAAATGATCAAAAATGTTGGAAGAATCAACTCTTCCAATCGATAAGATTCGTTACCTTGCGTCTGCACGTTCTGCAGGAAAGGTCTTGCAATTCAAGGGTCAAGATGTGACTATTGAAGAAACAACAGAAGAAGCTTTTGAAGGAGTTGATATTGCTCTCTTCTCAGCTGGTGGTTCAACTTCTGCAAAATACGCACCTTATGCTGTTAAAGCAGGGGCAGTAGTAGTAGATAACACTTCTTATTTCCGTCAAAAATCCAGATGTGCCATTGGTTGTTCCTGAAGTAAACGCCCATGCTCTTGATGCTCATAATGGGATCATCGCATGTCCTAACTGTTCAACTATTCAAATGATGGTAGCTCTTGAACCAGTTCGTCAAAAATGGGGCTTAGACCGTATCATCGTTTCAACTTATCAAGCTGTTTCAGGTGCAGGTATGGGGGCCATTCTTGAGACACAACGTGAATTGCGTGAAGTATTGAATGATGGTGTAAATCCACATGATGTGCATGCGGAAATCTTGCCATCTGGTGGCGATAAGAAACACTATCCAATTGCTTTTAATGCCCTTCCTCAAATTGACGTCTTCACTGATAATGACTACACTTATGAAGAAATGAAGATGACAAACGAAACTAAGAAAATCATGGAAGACGATAGCATTGCCGTTTCAGCAACTTGCGTGCGTATTCCTGTCTGTCAGCTCACTCTGAGTCTGTTTACATTGAAACAAAAGAAGTGGCTCCAATCGATGAAGTCAAAGCTGCGATTTCTGCCTTTCCAGGTGCAGTTCTTGAAGACGATGTGGCTCACCAAATCTATCCACAAGCTATCAATGCGGTTGGTTCTCGTGATACCTTTGTTGGTCGTATTCGTAAAGACTTGGATGCTGAAAAAGGTATTCATATGTGGGTGGTATCTGATAACCTTCTCAAGGGTGCTGCTTGGAACTCAGTTCAAATTGCAGAAACCCTTCATGAACGTGGTCTAGTACACCCAACAGCTGAGTTGAAGTTTGAATTGAAATAGGGAGCAAAACAGAAATCAGTAACTCGAAGAGTTTGATTTCGTAGTTTTGCCCCCGCACAGTTGATTAGTAAGTACGAATGTTGCAAACATGAGTAGTTCCAATCAACCACTGCGTTATGAAACAGAAATCAGTAACTCGAAGAGTTTGATTTCTTCCTCTTATTTTATGTACAGAACAGGAGGCAAAGGCAAGTAAGCCCCAGCCTCTTTCTTATATAGAGAAAGGTTTTTTCTATGTCTTATCAAGATTTAAAAGATTGTAAAATTATTACGGCCTTTATTACTCCTTTTCATGAAGATGGCTCCATAAATTTCGATGCGATACCAAAATTGATTGAACATCTATTGGCACATCATACTGATGGTATTCTCTTGGCGGGGACGACTGCTGAGAGTCCGACTCTTACTCACGATGAGGAGTTGCAGTTGTTTGCAGCAGTTCAGAAGGTTGTTAATGGCCGTGTTCCTTTAATTGCTGGTGTTGGTACTAATGATACACGCGACTCTATTGAGTTCGTCAAAGAAGTAGCAGAATTTGGAGGCTTTGCGGCTGGTCTCGCAATTGTTCCTTACTACAATAAACCATCTCAAGAAGGAATGTATCAACACTTTAAAGCTATTGCAGATGCCTCTGATTTACCCATCATTATCTATAATATTCCAGGTCGTGTAGTAGTAGAGTTGACACCAGAAACCATGCTTCGCTTAGCAGAACATCCAAATATCATTGGTGTCAAGGAATGTACTAGCCTTGCAAATATGGCTTATTTGATTGAGCACAAACCTGAAGAATTCTTGATATACACTGGTGAAGATGGAGATGCTTTCCATGCTATGAACCTTGGTGCTGACGGGAGTTATCTCTGTTGCTTCTCATACCAATGGTGATGAAATGTATGAAATGTTCACTGCGATTGAAGAGAGTGATATGAAGAAAGCGGCAGCTATTCAACGTAAGTTTATTCCCAAGGTTAATGCTCTCTCTCATACCCAAGTCCTGCACCTGTTAAGGCAGTCCTCAACTATATGGGATTTGAAGCTGGTCCAACTCGTCTCCCTTTGGTTCCTGCGCCTGAAGAGGATGCTAAACGCATTATCAAGGTTGTTATTGACGGAGACTACGAAGCAACTAAAGCGACTGTCACTGGAGTTCTTCGACCTGATTACTAACATAACAAAGATAAAAAGAAACTTCCTAACACGTAAAATTGTTGGGAGTTTTTTTCTTTTTCTTCGAATATATAAATAGAGATAGGAAACAAGGAGTTAATAATGAAGATTAAGATTGATAATTTTGAGATTTATAAGTTAAAGCAAGCAGGTTTAAGTAATCAGCAAGTTCTGAAAGTACTTCAATACGGAGAAATTTATGATCAGGAATTGAGATTAGAGACAATAGCTGAAGCTTCGGAGTGTCGGAATCCAGTCGTTTTTATGGAGCGGTATCATAAACTGACTTTTGAAAGCATGGAACGCCTGAAGAAGGATTTTGAAAAGTTTCCATCATTTTCAATTTTGGATGATGTTTATCCCATTTCACTCAGTGAAATTTATGATGCACCTGTATTGCTTTTTTATAAAGGAGATTTAAATCTCTTGAAATTACCCAAGGTTGCTGTTGTTGGTAGTCGCTCTTGTAGTCAAATAGGAACAAAATCAGTCCGTAAAATCATTGAAGAATTGGAAAATGAATTAGTTGTGGTGAGTGGACTTGCTAGAGGAATTGATACAGCAGCCCACATGTCTGTTCTACAAACTGGGGGCAAAACGATTGGCATTGTTGGGACTGGTTTAGATGTCTGTTATCCACGCTCCAATAAACGCCTTCAAGAATATATTGGAGAACATCATTTGCTTCTAAGCGAGTACGGTCCAGGAGAAGAACCCTTGAAATTTCACTTTCCTGCTAGAAATCGAATTATTGCGGGATTGTGTCGAGGAGTCATCGTTGCAGAAGCTAAAATGAGGTCAGGTAGCTTAATCACTTGTGAGCGTGCGATGGAGGAAGGTAGAGATGTCTTTGCGATTCCAGGTTCTATTTTAGATGGACGCTCAGACGGTTGTCATCATTTAATCCAAGAAGGAGCAAAACTAGCAACATGTGGGCAGGATATACTAGCAGAATTTGAATTTTAATGAATGAAATGATTTCATTTAGCAAACTTTTCTTCTATTATATGGGTGTTATGTCTTGACAGGTTTTTAAAAATGGTTTACACTTTATAAAGTTTAATTACTTTGAGAAGGTGTGATACTGTGGTAACGGCAACCAAAAAGAAAAAATCAACAAGTAAAAAAAATCTTGTAATCGTAGAGTCGCCTGCTAAGGCGAAAACGATTGAAAAATATCTAGGACGTAATTATAAGGTTTTAGCCAGCGTAGGACATATTCGTGATTTGAAAAAATCAAGTATGTCAGTTGACGTGGAAAATAATTACGAACCGCAATATATCAATATTCGTGGGAAAGGTCCTCTCATCAATGATTTGAAAAAAGAAGCTAAGAAAGCCGATAAAGTCTTTCTTGCAAGTGACCCGGACCGGGAAGGGGAGGCTATTTCATGGCATTTAGCGCATATTTTAGATTTAGACGAGAATGATACCAACCGTGTTGTTTTCAACGAGATTACCAAAGATGCAGTAAAAAATGCCTTTAAAGAACCTCGTAAAATCAATATGGATTTGGTCGATGCCCAACAAGCCCGTCGTGTTTTGGACCGTTTAGTGGGGTATTCAATTTCCCCAATTCTTTGGAAAAAGGTTAAAAAAGGCTTATCAGCAGGGCGTGTTCAGTCTGTTGCTCTTAAGCTAATCATTGATCGTGAAAATGAAATCAATGCCTTCCAACCAGAAGAATATTGGACGATTGATGGTGTCTTTAAAAAAGGTACCAAGCAATTCCAAGCTTCTTTTTATGGAATGAATGGCAAGAAGATGAAGTTGACTACCAATGATGAAGTCAAAAAAGTTTTATCTCATTTGAACAGCAAGGATTTTACAGTTGATCAAGTAGATAAAAAGGAAAGAAAGCGCAATGCTCCTCTTCCATATACAACGTCTTCTATGCAGATGGATGCTGCTAACAAGATTAACTTCCGTACACGAAAGACTATGATGGTTGCTCAGCAACTCTATGAAGGAATCAATATTGGTACAGGTGTCCAAGGTTTGATCACCTATATGCGTACGGATTCTACTCGTATCAGTCCAGTTGCCCAAAATGAAGCAGCAAGCTACATCAATGAACGTTTTGGTAGCAAGTACTCTAAGCATGGAAGTAAGGTAAAAAATGCTTCTGGTGCTCAAGATGCCCATGAAGCTATCCGCCCATCAAGTGTCTTTAACACGCCGGAAAAAATTGCTAAGTATTTGGATAAAGACCAGCTAAAACTTTATACACTTATTTGGAACCGCTTTGTAGCGAGTCAAATGACTGGTGCAATTTTTGATACCATGGCTGTTAAACTTTCGCAAAATGGTGTTCAATTCGCGGCGAATGGTAGTCAGGTTAAGTTTGATGGTTATTTAGCCATTTACAACGATTCTGATAAAAATAAGATGCTGCCTGATATGGAAGTAGGAGATGTGGTCAAACAGGTTAATAGCAAACCTGAACAACATTTCACACAACCACCGGCACGATATTCTGAGGCTACTTTGATTAAGACCTTGGAAGAAAACGGAGTTGGACGTCCATCTACCTATGCTCCAACCATTGAAACAATCCAAAAACGTTACTATGTAAGACTAGCATCTAAACGCTTTGAACCAACTGATTTAGGACAAGTCGTTAACAAGCTGATCGTTGAATACTTCCCAGACATTGTTAACGTGAAGTTTACCGCTGAAATGGAAGGTAAACTGGACGATGTCGAGGTCGGAAAAGAAGAGTGGCAACGGGTTATTGATGAATTTTACAAACCATTCTCTAAAGAAGTCGCAAAAGCTGAAGCAGAGATGGAAAAAATTCAAATCAAGGATGAGCCAGCTGGATTTGACTGTGAAGTTTGTGGTAGTCCTATGGTAATTAAGATTGGACGCTTCGGTAAGTTTTACGCATGTAGCAATTTCCCAGATTGTCGACATACGCAAGCCATTGTTAAAGAAGTCGGTGTTACATGTCCAAATTGTCATCAAGGGCAAATTATCGAACGTAAAACCAAACGTAATCGTATTTTCTATGGATGCAATCGTTATCCAGAATGTGATTTTACTTCTTGGGATAAACCTGTTGGACGTGATTGTCCTAAATGTGGTCATTTCCTCATGGAGAAAAAAATCCGTGGTGGCGGGAAACAGATAGTATGTAGCAATGGTGACTACGAAGAAGAAAAGATTAAATAAAATTAATTAGGGCTGAAATGATAATTTCAGCTCTTTTTAATTTAAACTTGACAGATTTTATCTTTTTATGCTTAACTAGAAGAAGATTATTCTTACTTAGGAGCAGATATGCGCATTATTTATCTTTGCATTGGATTCATTTCTTTAGCTTTAGCAATCGTTGGAGTTGCTTTGCCACTATTACCGACAACACCCTTTCTCTTGTTGTCAATTGCTTGTTTTTCAAAATCTTCTAAACGTTTTGAAGATTGGCTCTATCATACCAAGCTCTATCAAACCTATGTTGCGGACTTTAGAGAAACTAAATCTATTGCTCGTGAACGAAAGAAGAAGATTATCGTATCGATTTATATTTTGATGGGAATCTCCATTTATTTTGCTCCGCTCTTACCTGTAAAAATTGCTTTAGGCTGCTTAACAGTATTTATAACCTATTATCTCTTTAAGGTAATTCCAGATAAAGAATAGCTAAAAAAGTCATGATTTTCCTTGATAAAAAGTAGGGGTTACTTAAAACAATATGATATAATAATATCAAAGAAACCTTCAAGGAGTATCAAATGATTTACGAATTTTGTGCTGAAAATGTAACCTTGCTTGAAAAGGCTATGCAAGCTGGAGCTCGCCGTATTGAGCTCTGTGATAATTTAGCAGTTGGTGGAACAACTCCAAGCTACGGAGTGACAAAGGCAGCTGTGGAACTGGCGGCCGACTATGATACGACCATCATGACTATGATTCGTCCACGTGGTGGTGACTTTGTTTACAATGACCTCGAGATTTCTATTATGCTTGAGGATATTCGTCTAACTGCTCAAGCAGGAAGCCAAGGGGTTGTCTTTGGTGCCTTAACAGCAGATAAGAAATTGGATAAGGCTAACCTCGAAAAGTTGATTGCTGCATCTAAAGGTATGGAGATTGTCTTACACATGGCTTTCGATGATTTGAGCGATGAAGAGCAGTTGGAAGCCATTGATTGGCTCAGCCAGGCTGGTGTAACACGCATCCTCACTCGAGCTGGTGTATCTGGCGACTCGCTAGAGAAACGTTTTGCTCACTACCGCAGAATTTTAGAACACGCTGCAGGAAAAATCGAAATTTTACCGGGTGGTGGGATTGACATGGACAACCGTCAAACCTTTATCGATCAACTGGGTGTGACACAATTACATGGAACAAAGGTTGTCTTTTAAAAAATAGAAAGGAACTGCTAGCTTTTGGTAGCAGTTTTCGCTTATGTTTGAAATTTTTAAAGCCTATCAGTTTAATAGTAAAAAGGCTAAAGAGTATGGTTTTGTAGAAAATCAAGGTGTATGGACCTATAGTTCGACTATCTTGCAGGGAGATTTTCTCATGATGGTTACAGTTGAGGATGGGGACTTAAGTTTTCGAGTTTATGACCAAGAAACTAGGGACCTCTATCCTCAAGTTCATATGGAAAGTATGAGAGGTACTTTTGTCGGAAGCGTTCGAGAGGCTTGTTTAGAAGTTCTTTATGGCATTCGAAAGGCTTGTTTTGAGGTACAGGAATTTCTCTGTCCACAGACCAAGAGAATCATGACGCTTGTTCAAGAAAAGTATGGCAATCAGCTGGAATATCTATGGGAGAAATCACCTGATACGGCGGTTTTGCGCCATGAAGATAATCAGAAGTGGTATGCTATTTTAATGAGAATTCCTTGGGATAGGCTAGATAAGGGTAGAGAAGGGCTAGTGGAAGCAGTCAACCTCAAACACGACCAAGTAGCTGACTTGCTTTCACAAAATGGGATTTATCCAGCCTTTCATATGAATAAACGCTATTGGATTAGTCTTCCACTTGATGACACTCTAACTGACGAAAAGGTCCTTGAATTATTTGAGAGAAGTTGGTTTTTGACTTCTAAGAAATAAATATATTTGAGTTTCAAATACTTTCAATTCGCAAAATATTCTTTATTGAAGAAATTTTCAGAAAATATTGGATTTTTTCTTGACAAGTGATTTTTCCTATGCTAGAATACTAAACAAGACATCAAACAAAGGAGAAAGCCAAACATGAAAACAGCTAAGTTTAATCAATTTGCTTTGTTGTTGAGGTACTCGGACTAGTGCAAAAGCATTAGTCCTGTTTGGCTTACCAAGCGGGAGTAAATCAACATCTCGCTTGGAACCCCGAGCGAGATGTTTTTTCTATATCGAAAATGTGAAGGGAGAATTCTCATGCGTGTAGTTGAGTTTTTAGATACCAGTCTTCGAGATGGTGAGCAGACACCAGGTGTCAATTTTTCAATAAAGGAAAAGGTTGCTATAGCAAAACAGCTAGAGAAATGGGGAATTTCAGCAATCGAAGCTGGTTTTCCGGCTGCCAGTCCAGATTCATTTACAGCTGTTCAAGAAATTGCTAAGGCTATGAAAAAAACAGCCGTGACAGGCTTAGCTCGTTCTGTTAAATCAGATATTGACGCTTGTTATGAAGCACTCAAGGATGCTAAGTATCCACAAATACATGTCTTTATAGCAACAAGTCCTATTCATCGTAAGTATAAGCTCAATAAGAGTAAGGAAGAGATTTTGGAAGCGATCAGTGAACATGTTTCCTATGCACGGAGTAAGTTTGAAGTAGTAGAATTCTCTCCAGAAGATGCGACTAGAACTGAGCTGGACTTTCTCCTACAAGTCGTTCAAACTGCGATTGATGCGGGTGCGACTTATATCAATATTCCTGATACAGTAGGTTTACAACTCCAGAGGAATACGGAAGTATCTTTAAATATCTGATTGACAATGTCCAAACAGACCGTCAGATTATCTATTCTCCTCACTGTCATGATGACCTCGGAATGGCAGTAGCAAATAGCCTTGCAGCTGTAAAGAATGGTGCAGGACGTGTCGAAGGAACCATTAACGGTATTGGAGAACGAGCTGGGAATGCTGCTTTAGAAGAAATAGCAGTAGCTCTCAATATTCGCCAAGATTATTACCAAGCAGAGACAAGTATTGTCCTAAATGAAACCATCAATACTTCTGAAATGGTTTCTCGTTTTTCAGGAATTCCAGTTCCCAAAAATAAGGCAGTTGTCGGTGGAAATGCCTTTTCTCATGAATCAGGTATTCACCAAGACGGAGTTCTTAAAAACCCACTTACCTATGAAATCATAACACCAGAATTGGTGGGTGTAAAGAGTAATAGTCTTCCGCTTGGAAAATTATCTGGTCGCCATGCCTTTGTAGAAAAACTGAGAGAACTGGCCTTAGACTTCACAGAAGAGGATATCAAGCCACTCTTTGACAAATTCAAATCACTTGCAGATAAGAAACAAGAAGTCACAGACGCGGATATTCGTGCTCTGGTAGCTGGAACCATGGTTGAAAACCCAGAAGGCTTTCACTTTGATGATTTACAACTTCAAACTCATGCGGAAAATGAAATTGAAGCAACTGTCAGATTGGCTAATTTGGATGGTGAGAAAGTCGACTTTAATGCAACTGGACAAGGTTCTGTTGAAGCTATCTTTAACGCTGTTGACAAGTTCTTTAATCAATCTGTTCGCTTGGTTTCCTACACTATTGACGCTGTGACGGATGGAATCGATGCTCAGGCTAGAGTCTTAGTTACTGTTGAAAACAAAGATACAGAAACCATCTTTAACGCGGCCGGAATTGATTTCGATGTGTTGAAAGCTTCAGCCATTGCCTACATCAATGCCAATACTTTTGTTCAAAAAGAGAATACCGGAGAGATAGGTCCAAATGTTTCCTATCGCGACATGCCTAGTCTTTAAAGGAGAATACCATGACAAAGAAAATTGTTGCCCTAGCAGGTGATGGGATTGGGCCAGAAATCATGGAAGCTAGTTTAGAAGTTCTAGCATCTATAGCCAAAAAAACAGACTTTGACATTGAGATAGTCAAACAACCTTTTGGCGGTGCAGGTATTGATGCTGAGGGTCACCCCTTACCAGAAGCAACACTCAAGGCTTCTAGGGAAGCGGACGCTATCCTCCTTGCTGCAATCGGTAGTCCTCAGTATGATGATGCTCTAGTTCGACCTGAACAGGGGCTTCTAGCACTCCGCAAGGAACTTAATCTTTATGCCAATATTCGTCCAGTTAAAATTTTTGATAGTCTTAAGCACTTATCGCCTCTCAAACCTGAACGAATAGCTGGTGTTGACTTTGTTGTAGTACGTGAGTTGACAGGTGGGATTTACTTTGGTGATCATATCCTTGAAGACCGAAAAGCGCGTGATATCAATGACTATAGCTATGAGGAAGTAGAGCGGATCATTCGTAAGGCTTTTGAAATCGCAAGAAATCGGAGAAAAATCCTTACAAGTATTGATAAGCAAAATGTTTTGGCAACCTCAAAACTTTGGCGAAGAGTGGCTGAGGAAGTCGCAAAAGATTTTCCAGATGTAATCCTGGAACACCAGTTGGTCGACTCAGCTGCCATGCTTATGATTACTAATCCTGCTAAGTTCGATGTTATCGTAACAGAGAATCTATTTGGAGACATCCTATCAGACGAATCAAGTGTTCTATCTGGTACACTGGGTGTTATGCCATCAGCCAGTCATTCTGAAAATGGACCTAGTCTCTATGAACCCATTCATGGTTCGGCGCCTGATATAGCAGGCCTAGGAATCGCCAACCCTATTTCTATGATTTTATCAGTTGCTATGATGTTACGAGATAGTTTTGGACGATATGAGGATGCGGAGCGTATCGAGCGTGCTGTTGAAGCAACTTTAGCAGTAGGAATTTTAACGAGAGATTTAGGAGGAGAGGCTTCAACCAAGGAAATGACGGAAGCCATCATTGAAAGATTATGAAGATAAATCAAGGAATTACTTTTGCTATTTTGATTTGGAATTTATTTGTATTTATGATTTATGGTATTGATAAATCTAAAGCAAAAAGAGGTGCTTGGCGCATCCCTGAAAAATATTTATTATCATTTGCATTCTTGTGTGGTGGTTTTGGTGCTTGGTTGGCAGGTGTTACCTTTCATCACAAGACTAGAAAATGGTATTTTAAAACGGTTTGGTTCCTAGGAATAGTGACTACACTAGTAGCTTTGTATTTGATATGGAGGTAATGGATGGCAGGAAAATCGATTTTTGATAAATTATGGGACCTCCATGTGATTACAGGAGAAGAGGGACAACCGCAACTCATGTATGTGGATCAACACTATATTCACGAGGTGACCAGTCCTCAAGCTTTTCAAGGATTGCGAGATGCAGGACGTAGATTAAGACGACCAGATTTAACATTTGGTACCTTTGACCACAATGTCCCGACGGTCAATATATATGATATACGTGATGTAATCTCCAAAGCACAGATTGATAAGTTAGCTGAAAATGTTGAAGAGTTTGGAATCGAACATGCTGCACACGGTTCAGAAAAGCAAGGTATCGTTCATATGGTTGGTCCAGAAACAGGACGAACCCAACCAGGAAAATTCATCGTCTGTGGTGATAGCCATACAGCAACCCATGGAGCTTTTGGAGCGATTGCCTTTGGGATTGGAACCAGTGAGGTCGAGCACGTATTTGCTACTCAAACCATTTGGCAGCTTAAACCCAAGAAAATGTTGGTTGAATTCACAGGAGTTCCTCAAAAAGGAGTCTATTCCAAGGATTTCATCCTAGCCTTGATTGCCAAGTACGGTGTTGCTTGTGGTGTTGGCTATGTGGTGGAGTATCGTGGTCAAGCGATTGATGCGCTTAGTATGGAAGAGCGAATGACCATCTGCAATATGTCTATCGAGTTTGGTTCCAAGATGGGAATTATGAACCCAGACCAGACAACTTATGACTATCTAAAGGGACGTGAGTGTGTCCCAAAGGATTTTGACGCAGCAGTTGCTGATTGGAAAAGGCTTGTTAGCGACGACGATGCTGTTTATGATAAGGTTATTCGTTTGGATGTCTCAGAATTGGCTCCTATGGTGACTTGGGGTACTAATCCCGCTATGGGTGTTGATTTTGATTCTAGTTTTCCAGAAATTAAGGATATGAATGATGAGCGAGCTTATCATTACATGGACTTGGAGCCTGGTCAAAAGCCAGCGGACATTGAACTAGGTTATATCTTTATCGGCTCTTGTACCAATGCTCGTCTCAGTGACTTGCAACTAGCTGCTCGATTTGTCAAAGGAAAGAAAATTGCTCCCAATCTAACAGCAATTGTTGTTCCGGGCTCTCGTCCTGTCAAACGAGCTGCTGAAAAGTTGGGCTTGGACAAGGTCTTTCTAGATGCTGGTTTTGAGTGGAGAGACCCAGGTTGCTCCATGTGTCTAGGGATGAATCCCGACAAGGTACCTGATGGCGTCCACTGTGCTTCAACTAGTAACCGTAACTTTGAAGACAGACAAGGATTTGGCGCTAAGACTCATCTCTGCAGTCCTGCCATGGCAGCTGCGGCAGCTATCGCAGGTCGATTCGTAGATGTTCGGCAGATGCCAGAAGCCCAGTAAGGAGAGGATATGGAGAAATTCACAGTTTATACGGGAACGACCGTTCCTCTTATGAATGATAACATTGATACTGACCAAATCCTTCCCAAGCAGTTTCTGAAGTTGATTGACAAGAAAGGCTTTGGTAAATACCTCATGTATGCTTGGCGTTATCTGGACGATAATTACACTGAGGATCCAGATTTTGTCTTTAACCGACCTGAATATCGCAAAGCTACTATCCTCATCACAGGAGATAACTTTGGAGCTGGTTCTTCGAGGGAGCACGCAGCTTGGGCGCTAGCAGACTATGGTTTTAAGGTCGTAATTGCAGGATCTTTCGGTGACATTCATTACAATAATGAGCTCAATAATGGCATGTTGCCAATTGTTCAGCCTAGGGAGGTTAGAGAAAAACTCGCCCAAATACAACCAAATGATCAAGTGACGGTCGACTTGGAACAACAAAAAATCATTTCACCAGTAGGGGAATTCACTTTCGAAATTGATAGCGAATGGAAACACAAGCTCTTAAATGGTTTGGATGATATCGGTATTACCATGCAGTATGAAGATTTGATTGCTGCTTATGAAAAACAACGCCCAGCCTACTGGCAGGATTAGAATAAATATAGAAAAGGAAATAGAACTATGACAAAACACATTCAATGGGACGGAACACTTTCACAAGAAGGTTATGACATTTTAAAAGGTGAGGGCGGATGTATCGTTTGTCCTACTAAAGTCGGTTACATTATCATGACTAGTGACAAGGCTGGACTTGAGCGTAAGTTTGAAGCCAAAGAACGTAACCGTAACAAACCAGGTGTTGTACTTTGTGGTAGCATGGACGAGCTTCGCGCTTTAGCACAGCTAAATCCTGAAATCGAAGCCTTCTATCAAAAACATTGGGAGGAAAATATTCTCCTTGGTTGTATTCTTCCATGGAAACCAGAAGCTTTTGAAATTGAAAGCATACGGTGATGGACGTGAAGAACTCATGACAGACGTTCGTGGTACTAGCTGTTTTGTCATCAAGTTTGGTAAAGCTGGTGAACAGTTGGCTGCTAAACTTTGGGAAGAAGGCAAGATGGTCTACGCTTCATCCGCAAACCCATCTGGAAAAGGAAATCGTGGTAAGGTGGAAGGAATCGGTCAACGTATCGAAGGAGCTGTGGATCTTGTCATCGAAGCAGACGACTACGTTGCCTCAATCCAACCAGACAAAACAATCGAAACTCGCTACGAGCAAGGTGTGATGGTCTCTATGGTTGATAAAGACGGCAAGCTTATTCCAGAACAAGGAGGAGTACGCTCGATTTCACCAGCACCAGTTGTGATCCGTAAAGGACTTGACATCGATAAAATCATGATGCATCTGTCAGAAACCTTTAATTCATGGGACTATCGTCAAGGGGAGTATTATTAATATAAAACATAAATTAGAGAGCCTATAAACTCTCTATTTTTTGTGATATAACGAGTAAAATCCGAACGTTATAAATTTTAGATTTCAAAATAATTGACAAAAACTTTACCTTAGTTTATAATCTTTAAAGGAAACGTCGGAAAAGACGTAGTGATGCGAAAGCATAGGTAGGTCATTATAAAAGAAACGAGACATCGAAATGTTAAACGAATTTCCGATTTTTGACTATGAAGATATTCAGCTAATTCCTAATAAGTGTGTTCTTCAAAGTCGAGCAGAGGCTGACACACAAGTGACACTAGGGAAGTACACCTTTAAATTACCAGTTGTTCCTTCTAATATGCAAACTATCTTGGATGAAGATGTTGCAGAACAACTTGCAAAAGGTGGTTATTTCTATATCATGCATCGCTTCGATGAAGCTGGCCGCATTCCTTTTGTGAAACGCATGCATGAAAAAGGGTTGATTGCTTCTATCTCTGTTGGTGTTAAAGATTACGAATATGATTTTGTTAGTCAATTAAAGGAAGATGCTCCAGAGTACATCACTATTGATATCGCTCATGGACATGCCGACAGTGTCATTTCAATGATTCAGCACATTAAGAAAGAATTGCCAGATACCTTTGTCATCGCAGGTAACGTTGGTACTCCAGAGGCAGTTCGTGAACTTGAAAATGCTGGAGCTGACGCTACTAAGGTCGGAATCGGTCCAGGTAAAGTTTGTATTACTAAGGTTAAAACTGGTTTTGGTACTGGTGGTTGGCAGTTGGCTGCTCTTCGCTGGTGTGCTAAGGCTGCGCGTAAACCGATTATTGCCGATGGTGGTATCCGTACACACGGAGATATTGCCAAGTCAATCCGCTTTGGTGCAAGTATGGTTATGATTGGTTCTTTATTTGCAGGCCATATCGAAAGCCCTGGTAAAACTGTCGAAGTCGATGGTAAACAATTTAAAGAATACTATGGTTCCGCTTCAGAATACCAAAAAGGTGCCTATAAGAATGTCGAAGGTAAGAAAATTCTTCTTCCTGCCAAAGGACATTTACAAGATACCCTAACTGAAATGGAACAAGATTTGCAAAGTTCGATTTCTTATGCTGGAGGTCGAAAGGTAGCTGATCTTAGACATGTGGATTATGTGATTGTGAAGAACTCTATCTGGAATGGAGATGCTCACTAAAAATATGATTACTTATTTATGTCGCGAATTGGCGTGGCGTTTCTACAAGGTACCGTAAATACCTAACAATGAGTAAGTCGAAGAGAGATAAAAGAAGCAGGGATATCTGTTTCAATCTTTCTAAGGGGCTTACTATGTAAGTCCCTTTTTATTTCGGAGGTTATTGTGAAATTACTAGAGGAACGTATTTTAAAAGATGGGAATATTCTAGGTGAGAATATTCTTAAGGTGGATTCATTCTTGACTCACCAAGTGGATTTTTCCTTAATGCGCGAGATTGGTCGCACCTTTGCAGAATATTTTAAAAATGCAGGTATTACCAAAGTCGTAACCATTGAAGCATCTGGAATTGCTCCAGCTCTATATGTTGCTGAACAATTAGATGTACCTATGATTTTTGCTAAGAAGGCAAAAAATATTACCATGAATGAGGGAATTTTAACTGCTGAGGTTTATTCTTTCACTAAGCAAGTTACTAGTACCGTATCCATTGCAGGGAAGTTCTTATCTCCAGGAGATAAAGTATTAATTATTGATGATTTCTTGGCTAATGGTCAAGCAGCTAAAGGTTTGATTCAGATTATCGAACAAGCTGGTGCTACAGTCGAGGCCGTCGGGATTGTGATTGAAAAATCTTTCCAAGATGGTCGTGAACTGTTAGAAAAATCAGGTCATCAGGTAGTATCACTTGCTCGTTTAGAGCGTTTTGAAAATGGAAGAGTTATCTTCAAGGAGGCAGACATCTAATGAATCAAAAAGAAAACCACTCAAAAGCGGCCGTATTGGGCTTGCAACACTTACTTGCCATGTACTCAGGTTCAATCCTGGTACCAATCATGATTGCAGGTGCCCTAGGTTACTCACCTCAACAACTGACATACCTTATCTCTACAGATATCTTTATGTGTGGTGTTGCAACTCTATTGCAGTTACAATTAAATAAATATTTCGGTGTCGGTTTACCGGTTGTTCTGGGTGTGGCCTTTCAGTCTGTTGCTCCACTTATTATGATTGGACAAAGTCACGGTAGTGGTGCTATGTTTGGGGCCTTGATTGCTTCTGGTATTTATGTCGTTCTTGTAGCAGGCGTATTTTCTAAGATTGCTAATCTGTTCCCTTCAATCGTAACAGGTTCTGTCATTACAACAATCGGTTTAACCTTGATTCCAGTAGCTATTGGGAATATGGGAAATAACGTCGAAAAACCAACGGGACAAAGTCTAGCATTAGCAACAATCACTATTCTTATCATTCTCTTGGTTAATATCTTTACAAAAGGATTTATTAAGTCAATTTCTATTTTGATTGGTTTGATTGCAGGTACTATCATCGCTGCGACTATGGGCTTGGTTGATTTCTCTCCAGTAGCAGAAGCTCCACTTGTTCATATCCCAACTCCATTCTACTTTGGTGCTCCACAATTTGAGATTTCTTCTATTGTAATGATGTGTATTATCGCTACTGTATCAATGGTAGAATCAACTGGCGTATATCTTGCCCTTTCTGATATTACTAAAGATCCAATCGATAGCACTCGTCTTCGTAATGGTTATCGTGCTGAAGGTCTTGCTGTTTTACTTGGTGGACTTTTCAATACCTTCCCTTATACAGGTTTTTCTCAAAACGTTGGTTTGGTGAAACTTTCAGGTATTCGTACACGTTTGCCGATCTACTATGCTGCAGGTTTTCTTATCTTACTTGGTCTCTTGCCTAAGTTCGGTGCCTTGGCACAGATTATCCCTAGCCCTGTTCTAGGTGGAGCCATGCTTGTCATGTTCGGTTTTGTTTCTCTACAAGGAATGCAAATCTTGTCTCGTGTGGACTTTGAGCACAATGAACACAACTTCCTCATTGCAGCAGTGTCTATCTCGGCTGGGGTAGGATTAAACGGAAGTAACCTCTTCAATACTCTACCGACAGAATTACAAATGTTCTTCTCAAATGGTATCGTCATTGCAAGTACAGTGGCCATCATTTGAACGCTATTTTGATTCGTAAAAAATAAAAATAAGTGAGAAGGATAGAAATATCCTTCTCATTTTGTTTTTTAGAGCTTCTGTATTGTTTCTATAGTCCTTTTTATGGTAAAATGGTTCTATGAATGAAAGAATGAAAGAGCTCGTTGAGTTGCTTAATCGCTATGCGACAGAGTATTATACAAGTGATAACCCATCTGTATCTGATAGTGAGTATGATCGTCTTTATCGTGAACTGGTAGAGTTAGAAAAAGCTCACCCAGAGCAAGTCTTGCCAGATAGTCCAACCCACCGTGTTGGCGGTAAGATTCTAGATGGTTTTGAAAAATATAGTCACCAGTATCCTCTCTATAGTTTGCAGGATGCTTTTTCACGTGAAGAGCTCGATGCCTTTGATGCGCGTGTTCGTAAAGAATTGGATGACGTTACTTATATCTGTGAGTTGAAAATTGATGGTTTATCGATTTCCTTGACTTATGAGCAAGGAATTTTTGTTGCTGGAGCTACTCGTGGTGATGGTTCAGTCGGTGAGAATATCACAGAAAATCTCAAACGTGTTAAGGACATTCCTTTATCATTATCTGAAAAAATAGATATAACAGTTCGTGGTGAATGTTATATGCCAAGAGCTTCTTTCAATCAAGTCAATCTTGCTCGTCAAGAAAACGGTGAGCCAGAGTTTGCTAATCCACGAAATGCTGCTGCAGGAACCCTTCGCCAGTTAGACACTGGAGTAGTAGCTAAGCGTAATCTTGCAACTTTCCTTTATCAGGAAGCTAGTCCTTCAACTCGGGATAGTCAAGAGAAGGTTTTGAAACATTTAGAACAATTAGGCTTTGTAGTTAATCAAAGACGTCTATTAGCTCATAGTATGGATGAGGTTTGGGAATTTATCCAAGAAGTAGGTCAAGAAAGAGACCAATTGCCTTATGATATTGATGGTGTTGTTATTAAGGTCAACGACTTAGCTGGTCAAGAGCAGCTTGGATTTACAGTCAAAGCACCAAAGTGGGCAGTAGCTTATAAGTTTCCAGCAGAAGAAAAAGAAGCAAAATTGCTTTCTGTTGACTGGACAGTAGGAAGAACTGGTGTCGTAACTCCGACTGCTAATCTTACTCCGGTGCAATTGGCAGGTACAACAGTTAGTCGTGCAACCCTGCATAATGTAGACTATATCGCTGAAAGGATATCCGCAAGGATGATACAGTGATTGTTTATAAGGCAGGGGATATCATTCCAGCTGTTTTACGTGTAGTAGAATCCAAGCGTATATCTGAAGAAAAACTCGACATTCCAACAAACTGTCCAAGTTGTGAGAGCAAGTTATTACACTTTGAAGATGAAGTTGCCCTTCGTTGTATAAACCCACGTTGTCCAGTTCAAATCAAGGAAGGTCTAATTCATTTCGCATCTCGTGATGCCATGAATATTTCTGGCCTTGGTCCATCAATCGTAGAAAAATTATTTGCCGCCAATTTAGTTAAAGATGTTGCAGATATATATCGTTTGACAGTTGAAGATTTTCTCTTGTTAGATGGCATCAAGGAGAAATCGGCTCAAAAACTTTATCAGGCTATTCAAGCTTCTAAAGAAAATTCTGCTGAAAAACTTTTGTTTGGTTTAGGGATTCGTCATGTTGGTAGCAAGGCAAGTCAGTTGCTTTTACAACATTTCCATTTAATCGAATCACTTGCTCAAGCAAATCCTGAAGAAGTAGCAAGCATCGAAAGTTTGGGAAGTGTCATTGCTCAAAGTCTCCAATCTTATTTTGAGACTGAGGGTGCAAAAATTCTTTTAAGTGAATTGAAAGAATTAGGTGTTAATCTAGACTATAAAGGACAGGTCATTGCAGCAGATGCTGCCTTATCAGGTCTAACTGTTGTATTGACAGGGAAACTTGAACGTCTTACTCGCTCGGAAGCCAAAAATAAGCTAGAAAATCTTGGTGCCAAGGTAACGGGTAGCGTATCGAAGAAGACTGACCTTGTGGTAGCAGGAGCCGATGCAGGAAGCAAACTCCAAAAAGCACAAGAACTTGGAATTGAAATTAGAGATGAAGCTTGGTTGGAGAGTTTGTAAGGAATACACAGTCTAGAATAATCATCTATGATTTCTTGCTTCTATCCAAATAAGTGAATCAAGAAATGTTACTATATAAAATAATAATTAGAAATTAGGGAAAAACATGTACAACTATCCTGTACTTATTCATTATCATCGTAAGGATGAAGCATATAAGAGTTGCAACTTTAGTAAATGGCCAGCTGATTCAGTAGAATTTGTTAAAGAGCAAGAATACTTTGGAGAAAAATTTTCATTTACCCAATCAAGTGAAACACCTCTTGAACAAATGGTGTTTACAGTTGATAAAGATGGAGTAAGCAAAGAATATCCTATCCGATTCAATCATTATCCACTCTTAACAGAAGTTTGGATTTTAGATGGAGATGCCACCGTTTATTATTCTGAAAATCCAGCCATTGCAAGTCCACACTATAAAGATCAAAATCCATTTGCTTTTGACAAAGCGATTAACAGTGCTAGTTTTGATCACCACTGGGGTTACCAAGGAGAGTTGGGATGCCAGGTTTCCGAAGAAGAAACAAGCTTTAAACTTTGGTCGCCAACAGCAACAACTGTACAAGTTGTAGTTTATGAATCAGCTTCTAATGATGCGCCTATCCTAAAGTCTTATGAAATGCAACGTGGCAACAGTTATTCATATAGTCACAAGGATAATACAATTGGCGTTTGGAATTTGACAGTTCCTGAAAGTCTTGCTGGTCGTGCCTATCAATATCAGATTAATTTTCCACATCATCAATCATTGACACGAGATCCATATACCATTGCGACAAGTCCAGATGGCAAACGTTCAGCGATTCTTTCAGAAAAAGAACGTCAAGTTGAAGGTTTTGAAGTTAAGAATGGAACGGAAGCTACTTGGCGATTGGAAAATTCTTGTCAAGCGGTTGTTTACGAAATGCATATTCGTGACTTGACTAAGTCTGAAACTTCTGGTGTTGCTCCAGAATTAAGAGGAACATTCTTGGGTGCTGCCCAAACTGGAACAGTCAATCACTTCGGTCAGTCTACTGCATTTGACTACATCAAGGAACTTGGTGTTAACTATGTTCAACTGCAACCAATTGCTGATCGTCACAAAGAGTATGATGCAGATGGAAATGTGACCTACAACTGGGGTTACGATCCACAAAACTACAATGCACCAGAAACCAGCATGTCTACGAATCCAAATGATCCAGGTCAAGTTATCCGAGATTTGAAGATGATGATTCAAGCCTATCATGATGCTGGTATTGGTGTCATCATGGACGTTGTATACAACCATACGTTTTCAACTGTTGATGCCCCATTCCAAACAACGGTTCCAGACTATTATTACCGAATGAACCGCGATGGAAGTTATCAAAATGGTACTGGTGTAGGAAACGAGACTGCTAGTGAACACGAAATGTTCCGTAAGTACATGATTGATTCACTTCTTTATTGGGTGAATGAGTTTAATATTGATGGTTTCCGCTTTGACTTGATGGGAATCCATGATGTTAAAACGATGCAGATGATTCGTTGGGCTATGGATGAAGTCGATCCTAAAATTATCCTTTATGGAGAAGGCTGGGATATGGGAACTGGTCTTGCTCCTTATGATAAGGCTAAGAAAGACAATGCCTATCAGTTACCTAATATTGGATTTTTCAATGATGATCAACGTAATGCGATTAAGGGTGCTGAAGTTTATGGTGATATCAAATCAGGCTTCGTAAGTGGTGCAGCCACTGAACCGATTGTTGCCAAAGCTATCCTTGGTAGTCGTGAACTGGGCTCTTATCTAAGTCCTAACCAGGTTGTCAACTATGTAGAAGCCCATGATAACTATAACTTGCATGATTTATTAGCAACACTTCATCCAACAGAAGACCAAGCAAGTATCATGAAAAAGGTAGAAACAGCAACTGCAATGAATCTACTCATGCAAGGCATCTCCTTTATGGAACTTGGTCAAGAGTTTGGACGTACCAAACTGGTTCCTACAGGTGAAAACGGTGAGTTGACTCATGATGATCGCGAACGTGCTATGAACAGTTACAATGCTCCAGACGCTGTTAACCAGGTAGACTGGGACTTAATCAATGAGCGTCAAGAAAGCATAGAATTTATTCGTCAGATTATAGGTCTTAAAACAAAGACTAGTGCCTTTTCATATCCTACATACGAGGAAGTATACCGTCACGTCTTTGTTCACACAGCTATTGAAAATAGTGGCTGGATTGTCTATGAGATTCAGGGAACTAAAGAACATTTCTTGGTTGTATTTAATGCCAAAGGTGCATCTTTCTATTATGAAAATGCTGGAAATCTAGAAATGTTGGTAACAAATAGTCGTTCAAACCAAGAAAACACTCTTGATAATGTGAGCGTTGCAGTTATGAATGTTTTAGTTTAAAAAAATAAAACTCAAGATTAATCTTGAGTTTTTTTCTATATAAATTTGTCCTAATAAAAAATATGGGAATATTACTAAAAAAATAGTTGAAAATTTCAGAAAATTTGATAAAATTGTACTTAAGATACTTTATCCGAACAAAAAGTTTCATTCATGAAAATAATGTTAAGTTTTTTTAAAGTATCTGTTTTGCAAAAATTAGGATTGAAAAAAATATTGTAAGTGATTTAATGCTATAAAAAAACTGATATCAAGGTAGAATATCAATAAATACTGAAAATTTAAGAAATGTCAAGATAATTACTTGAAGATTTTCTAAAAAATATTTATGATAATTCGGAAATTGGTTGAAAGTTTTCTTAAAAGATAGTATAATAGAAATATAGAAAACGCTTACAATATAAAGGGGGATTTATGGATACATTAGAAGCTTTAAGAACTTTTACAACAGGCGAAAATTTCCATCTTCAGCACTATTTGGGCGCACATCGTGAGGAGAAAGACGGGGAATGGGGTTACACATTCCGTGTTTGGGCTCCAAATGCGCAGGCTGTTCATCTAGTCGGTGATTTCACGAATTGGGTTGAAAATCAAATCCCTATGGTTCGAAACGAATCTGGAGTTTGGGAAGTTTTTACAACTTTTGCCCAAGAAGGTCAGATTTATAAATATCATATCACACGGGCTAACGGTCATCAGCTTATGAAGATTGATCCTTTAGCTGTTCGGTATGAAGCACGTCCAGGAACAGGGGCTGTGTTAACAGAAATTCCAGAAAAGAAATGGAAGGATGGACTTTGGTTAGCTCGTAGAAAACGTTTGGGATTCTTCGAAAGACCAGTTAATATTTACGAAGCACACGCTGGTTCGTGGAAACGAAATCCGGATGGAACTCCATATAGTTTTGCTCAATTAAAAGAAGAGTTGATCCCTTACTTAGTTGAAATGAACTACACTCATATTGAATTTATGCCTTTGATGGCTCATCCGCTAGGTTTGAGTTGGGGCTATCAACTGATGGGATATTTCGGCTTTAGAACATTCTTACGGAAGACCAGAAGAGTTTCAGGACTTTGTCGAGGAGTGTCACTTAAACAATATCGGTGTTATCGTGGACTGGGTTCCAGGTCACTTTACAATCAATGATGATGCCTTAGCCTACTATGATGGAACTCCGACTTTTGAATATCAAGACCATAACAAAGCTCATAACTATGGTTGGGGGGCATTAAACTTCGACTTAGGGAAAAACGAAGTACAGTCTTTCCTAATTTCTAGCATTAAGTTCTGGATTGATTTTTATCATTTAGATGGTATCCGTGTTGATGCCGTAAGTAATATCCTTTATCTTGATTATGATAATGCACCTTGGACACCAAATAAGGACGGTGGAAATCTTAACTACGAAGGCTATTATTTCCTTCAGCGTTTAAATACTGTTATTAAGCTAGCTCACCCTGATGTCATGATGATTGCAGAAGAAAGCTCTTCGGCAACTAAAATAACAGGTCCGAAAGAGATGGGTGGTCTTGGATTTGACTACAAGTGGAACATGGGCTGGATGAATGATATCTTACGTTTCTACGAAGAAGATCCAATTTACCGCAAGTATGATTTTAACCTTGTAACCTTCAGTTTTATGTATGTCTTTAATGAAAATTATCTCCTACCATTCTCACATGATGAGGTTGTACATGGTAAGAAGAGTATGATGCATAAGATGTGGGGGGATCGTTACAATCAATTTGCAGGCCTTAGAAATCTTTATACTTATCAAATTTGTCACCCAGGTAAGAAATTGCTCTTTATGGGTAGCGAATTCGGTCAATTCTTAGAGTGGAAATCAGAAGAGCAATTAGAATGGTCAAACCTTGAAGATCCAATGAATGCCAAGATGAAATACTTCACATCTCAGTTGAATCAACTTTATAAGGACCACCGTTGTCTTGGGAAATTGATACAAGCTATGATGGAATTGAAATTATCGATGCAGATAATAGAGATCAGAGTGTTCTTTCCTTTATTCGTAAAGGAAAGAAAGGCGAGATGCTAGTCTGTGTCTTTAATATGGCACCAGTCGAACGACCTGATTTCACAATTGGACTGCCAGTTGCAGGTGTGTATGAAGAAATTTGGAATACAGAGTTGGAACAATGGGGAGGTGTTTGGAAAGAACACAACCAAACTGTTCAAACTCAAGAAGGGTTATGGAAGGATTATGAGCAGACTTTGACCTTTACTTTGCCAGCTATGGGGGCAAGTATCTGGAAAATCAAACGTCGCTTGAAACCCGCTAAAAAAGAATCAAATAAATCTCAAAAAGGAGTAGAAAATGAAGAATGAAATGCTAGCTTAATCCTTGCCGGTGGGCAAGGAACTCGTCTCGGTAAACTCACTCAAAGCATTGCAAAACCTGCTGTGCAATTTGGTGGGCGCTATCGTATCATTGACTTTGCTCTTTCTAACTGTGCCAACTCTGGTATTCACAATGTTGGGGTTATCACACAGTATCAACCTCTCGCTCTCAACAGCCACATTGGTAATGGTTCTAGTTGGGGTCTTGATGTAATTGATTCAGGTGTTTCTATCCTTCAACCTTACTCTGCAAGCGAAGGAAATCGTTGGTTTGAAGGTACAAGTCATGCGATTTACCAAAATATTGACTATATCGATAGCATTAATCCTGAGTATGTTTTGATTCTTTCAGGAGACCATATCTACAAGATGGACTATGATGATATGCTCCAATCACACAAGGATAACAATGCCAGCTTGACAGTAGCTGTCTTGGATGTACCACTAAAAGAAGCTAGTCGTTTCGGTATCATGAATACAGATGCTAATAATCGCATTGTTGAATTCGAAGAAAAACCTGCCCAACCAAAATCAACCAAGGCATCAATGGGGATTTATATCTTTGACTGGAAACGACTTCGCAACATGCTAGTTGCTGCTGAAAAGGCTAACCTAGATATGTCTGATTTCGGAAAGAATGTTATTCCAAATTATCTTGAAACTGGTGAAAGTGTCTATGCTTATGAGTTCAATGGATACTGGAAGGATGTTGGTACAATCGAATCTCTTTGGGAAGCAAATATGGAATACATCTCTCCAGAAAATGCTCTAGATAGCCGAAATCGTCAATGGAAAATTTATTCTCGTAACCTTATCGCTCCACCAAACTACCTTGGAGAATTTGCTCAAGTAGAAGACTCTCTAGTAGTAGATGGATGTTACGTGAATGGTACTGTAAAACATTCCATTCTTTCTACAGCTGCTCAAGTTCGTAAGGGAGCAGAAGTTGTTGATTCTGTCATCATGAGTGGAGCAGTTATCGGTAGAGGTGCTAAAATTACACGTGCAATCATCGGTGAAGGTGCAATTATTGCCGATGGTGTTGAAATTGATGGTACAGAAGAAGTACAAGTAGTCGGATATAACGAAGTAGTGGGGGTAGCAACAGATGAAGATTGATAAATATTCAGCGATTTTAGGAAATACCGTTGGTTTCCATGATATGTCAACCTTGACAAGTAACCGTCCAGTGGCAAGTTTGCCATTTGGAGGAAAGTATCGTTTGATTGACTTCCCACTCTCAAGTTTAGCAAATGCTGGTGTTCGAAGTGTCTTTGGAATCTTCCAACAAGATAACATCAGCTCTGTATTTGACCACATTCGTTCAGGACGTGAATGGGGCTTGAATACCCTTCTTAGCCACTACTATCTTGGAATCTACAATACTCGTGTGGAAAGTAGTACTGTTGGTAAAGAGTATTATCAACAACTCTTGACTTATTTAAAACGTTCCGGATCTAACCAAACGGTTTCCTTGAACTGTGACGTTTTGGTAAATATTGATCTTACTCAGGTTTTCCATTTGCATAATACTACAAAATCTCCTATTACGGTTGTTTATAAGAAACTACCTAAAAAGGATATTTCAGAAGTAAATGCTATCCTAGATATTGATGAAACTGACCACGTGCTCTCTCACAAACTCTTCGATAAAAAAGCTGAACAAGAATACTACAACATGTCAACGGATATCTTTGTTGTAGATACTCAATGGTTGATTGAACGTCTGGAGGAAGAAGCTCAGAAAGAACACCCAGAAAAACTACGTTATGTTCTACGTGACTTAGCAGCGGAATCAGGCGCTTTTGCATACGAGTATACTGGTTACTTAGCAAATATTCATTCTGTAGAAACATACTACCAAGCCAATATTGATATGCTTGATCTGCATAAATTCTACTCTTTATTCTCTCCAAATCAAAAGATTCACACAAAGGTGAAAAACGAAGAACCAACTTATTATGCACCTGGTTGTGAAGTAAATACTTCGCAGTTTGCTTCTGGTAGTATTGTCGAAGGTAAGGTTGTTCGTTCAGTTGTTTCGCGTAATGTTCAAATTCATAAAGATAGCTTAGTTAAAGAATCTATTGTCTTCCCTCGTGTTGTCATTGGTGAAGGTGCTCAAGTTGAGTATGCAATTATTGATAAGGGTGCTGAAGTAGCTGATGGAGTTGTTATTCGTGGTACAGCAGAAAATCCTGTTGTCATCAAAAAAGGTGAAAAAGTAACAGAGGACATTCTTTCATGAAAATTTTATTTGTAGCAGCCGAAGGAGCCCCTTTTTCTAAAACAGGTGGCTTGGGAGATGTTATCGGGGCTCTTCCAAAATCATTAGTTAAAGCTGGTCATGAAGTTGCTGTTATCCTGCCATACTATGACATGGTGGAAGCCAAGTTTGGTGATCAAATTGAAGATGTTCTTCAATTTGAAGTATATGTTGGTTGGCGTAGACAATTTTGTGGCATTAAGAAGACTGTTTTAAATGGTGTTACCTTCTACTTTATTGACAACCAGTATTATTTCTTCCGTGGTCATGTGTATGGTGATTTCGATGATGGTGAACGTTTTGCCTTCTTCCAACTTGCGGCTCTTGAGGCTATGGAGCGCATTAGATTTATTCCAGATGTTCTTCATGCTCATGATTATCATACAGCTATGATTCCTTTCTTGTTGAAGGAAAAATACAGATGGATTCAAGCCTATCAAAACATTAAGACTGTCTTAACGATCCACAACTTGGAATTCCAAGGTCAATTCTCTGAAGGTATGCTTTGGGATTTGTTCCGAGTTGGATTTGAACGCTATGCGGATGGTACAGTTCGCTGGAATGACTGCCTGAACTGGATGAAGGCTGGTATCCTCTATGCAGATCGTGTATCTACTGTATCGCCAAGCTATGCTTATGAAATCATGACAACAGAGTTTGGATGTGGTTTGGATCAAATTCTTCGAATGGAGTCTGGTAAGGTTTCTGGTATTGTAAATGGAATCGATACGGATCTTTATAATCCAGAAACGGATCCTTTGTTGGATTATCATTTTAATAAATCAGACCTATCAGGAAAAGCTCAGAATAAAGCTAAACTTCAGGAGAAAGTTGGTCTTCCAGTTCGTCCTGATGTTCCAATGATTGGTATTGTGTCGCGTTTGACAAGACAGAAAGGTTTTGATGTCGTCGTTGAAGGTTTGCATCGCATGCTTCAAGAAGATGTTCAAATCGTTCTCTTGGGAACAGGTGATCCTGGTTTTGAACAAGCCTTCTCATGGTTTGGTCAAGTATTCCCAGATAAACTATCTGCCAATATTACCTTTGATGTCAAGCTAGCACAGGAAATTTATGCAGCCTGTGATATTTTCCTCATGCCAAGTCGTTTTGAACCTTGTGGACTTTCTCAAATGATGGCTATGCGTTATGGAACATTACCACTTGTTCATGAGGTAGGCGGGTTGAGAGATACTGTTCAACCGTTTAATCCAATTGAAGGAACGGGTACAGGATTTAGTTTAGACAACTTGACGTCATACTGGCTTAACTGGGCTCTTCAAACAGCCTTGGATGTTTACTATAATCATCCTGACGTTTGGAAGAAACTTCAAGTCCAAGCAATGGAATGTGACTTCTCTTGGGATACAGCTTGTCAGTCCTATCTTGATTTGTATCACAGCTTAGCAAATTAAATAAATAAATCGTATGATGCTTTCATACGATTTTTTGAGATAATAAAGTAAGGATTATAAATGAAAACAATCAACGGTCTCTGTGTCCTCGATGTAGATGGAACTCTGATAGAAGAAGAGGTTATTGATTTATTAGGGAAAGAGGCAGAGTGCGAAGAAGAAGTAGCCCTGCTAACAGCTCAGGCTATGAGAGGAGAATTAGACTTCGAAGCAAGTTTAAAAAGACGTGTTTCTCTTCTTAAAGGTCTCTCTATCAATGTTTTCGATAAGATTTATCATGAACTTCACCTTAGTAAAAATGCTGCCCGGTTTATTAAAGTTCTTCAAGAAAATCAGATAGAAGTCGGTTTAGTATCAGGCGGATTTACCACTATTGTAGAAAGATTAGCAAAAGATTTGGGTATTTCATTATATACTGCTAATCAACTGGAAATCAAAGATGATCATTTAACTGGAAATCTAATTGGCCCTATTATAAGCAGAGAAGTAAAAGAAGCAACCCTCGTGAGATGGGCTGAAGAATTACAAGTGCCATTTGATAGAACGATTGCAATCGGTGATGGAGCTAATGACTTAAAAATGCTTAAAAGTGCAGGACTTGGAATAGCCTTTTGTGCCAAGGATATTGTGAAAAAGGAAATAAATCTTCAGGTAGATGAGAGAGATTTTGGGAAAGTTTTGGAAATGATAGACTTCCTTTAGATAGAAAGAGGAATCAAAATGAAAGTTGTTATCGCGCCGGACTCTTTCAAGGAGAGTCTTCCTGCAAACGAAGTAGCAGAAGCTATAAAAAGAGGGTTCGAAAGGGCCATACCTAACGTGGAGTGTTTACTTTTACCTGTTGGTGATGGAGGTGAAGGGACAGTAGACGCCATTAAAAGTTCTCTAGGTTTGGAAGAAAAAACAGTCCAGGTAACTGGACCTTTTGGTGATGAGGTTTTGATGTCTTACTTTCAAAAAAGAGAATTAGCTCTATTTGAAGTTGCAAATTTAGTAGGTCTTGCTAAAATCCCTTTTGATAAACGTAATCCTCTAGAGATTCAAACAAAGGGAATTGGTCAACTTATTCTCCATTTGATAGAACAAGGAATCAAAGATATCTACGTTGGTGTCGGTGGTACAGCTAGTAACGATGGTGGAATTGGCATTGCTTCAGGACTTGGTTACCAGTTTTATGACAAAAACGGAATTGTACTTCAAGCAAATGGTCAATCTCTATTTGATATCAGGAAAATTTTGAAGGAGGGAGTAATTCAAATTCCTTCTGATGTACATATAAATACTTGCAGATGTTACCAATCCTCTTTGTGGACCTCAGGGTGCTACCTTTACATTTGGGAAACAAAAGGGATTGGATCCATCTAAATTTAAAGAAGTTGATGCTGCTATTAAAGACTTCTATAGTAAAGTTGGACCCGAAATATTAAAATTAGATGGTGCAGGAGCAGGCGGTGGTATTGCAGCTGGCTTGTGTGCCTTCGCTGGAGCAGAGATTGTATCAGGTATTCAAACTTGTTTGGATTTGATAAACTTCGATCAAAAAGTTACTGATGCAGACCTAGTTATCGTTGGCGAAGGTAGACTGGACTCGCAAAGTCTAGCTGGAAAGGCGCCAATTGGAGTAGCAAAAAGAACACCAAATGGTGTTCCAGTTCTTGCTATTTGTGGTAGTTTAAATGAGGATTTACCCCCTTTACCATTTGAGAATATAGTCGCAGCTTTTTCCATACTTGAAAAAAGCGAACCGTTAGCAGACAGTCTAAAAAAAGCAGCTGTTTATCTAGAAAATACAGCTGCAAGTATCGCACGAATCATGTCATTGAGATAGAGTTAACCAAACCATTTTTTCCAGAGAGAAGTAGGAGCTTTCGTCTCTTTCTCTTGCCATAAGTCTGAAAAGGCCTTTCGGAGGTCTTTTTCACTTGTTTGAACAGGGGCATCACTATGAATAATCAAGCCAAAAGGGGATGAATTGTGATCTTCCGAAACGATAGTCGCTTGGCAGTCAGCATCTTTGGCTTGTTTTAAATAATAGACCTGCTTTTCAAATACTACTTGAGGAGAAATTTTGACAAATAGAGGTTCAGTTTCTTTTTTAAAAGTCTCTAAAATTGTTAAAAATGCCTTTTGAAATTTGTCATCATTCGCAGTAGCGAGTTCGGCGTAGCCAAGAACACGTTCTTCAAAGGTGCCAAGAAAGCGTCTTTGTTCGTCTGGATTTAACTTAAGTCCACCATTGGCTTTTTCTAATATTTTTTTTTGATACATCAGTCATAAATATAGTATATCATAAAAGTCTATAGATAAGGTGGGAAAGAAAGCGATTACTTAACAAACTTAAGGAAAATTTGCACAAAGATAACGTTTTTTCTTGAAAAAGGTATCTTTTTGATGTATCATAGAGGTGTAAAATAATTTAACTCAAAGGAGAGTAAAAAATGTCAATTATTACTGATGTTTACGCTCGCGAAGTCCTAGACTCACGCGGTAACCCAACACTTGAAGTAGAAGTTTATACTGAATCAGGTGCTTCGGACGTGGTATGGTTCCATCAGGAGCTTCTACTGGTGAACACGAAGCAGTTGAACTTCGCGACGGTGACAAATCTCGTTACGGTGGTCTTGGTACACAAAAAGCTGTTGACAACGTAAATAACATCATTGCTGAAGCTATTATCGGCTACGATGTACGTGACCAACAAGCTATCGACCGTGCTATGATCGCTCTTGACGGTACTCCTAACAAAGGTAAATTGGGTGCAAACGCAATCCTTGGTGTGTCTATCGCTGTAGCTCGCGCTGCTGCTGACTACCTTGAAATCCCACTTTACAGCTACCTTGGTGGATTCAACACTAAAGTTCTTCCAACTCCAATGATGAACATCATCAATGGTGGATCTCACTCAGATGCTCCAATCGCTTTCCAAGAATTCATGATCGTACCTGCTGGTGCACCTACATTCAAAGAAGCTCTTCGTTGGGGTGCTGAAATCTTCCACGCACTTAAGAAAATCCTTAAATCACGTGGTTTGGAAACTGCCGTAGGTGACGAAGGTGGATTCGCTCCTCGTTTCGACGGAACTGAAGATGGTGTAGAAACAATCCTTGCTGCTATCGAAGCTGCTGGTTATGTTCCAGGTAAAGATGTATTTATCGGATTTGACTGTGCATCATCAGAATTCTACGATAAAGAACGTCAAGTATACGACTACACTAAATTCGAAGGTGAAGGAGCTGCTGTCCGCACTGCTGCTGAACAAATCGACTACCTTGAAGAATTGGTAAACAAATACCCAATCATCACTATCGAAGATGGTATGGACGAAAACGACTGGGACGGTTGGAAAGCACTTACTGAACGTCTTGGTGGTAAAGTTCAATTGGTTGGTGACGACTTCTTCGTAACAAACACTTCTTACCTTGAAAAAGGTATCGAAGAAGGTGCTGCTAACTCAATCCTTATCAAAGTTAACCAAATCGGTACTCTTACTGAAACATTCGACGCTATCGAAATGGCGAAAGAAGCTGGTTACACTGCCGTTGTATCACACCGTTCAGGTGAAACTGAAGATTCAACAATCGCTGACATCGCAGTTGCAACAAACGCAGGACAAATCAAGACTGGTTCACTTTCACGTACAGACCGTATCGCTAAATACAACCAATTGCTTCGTATCGAAGACCAACTTGGTGAAGTAGCTGAATACCGTGGATTGAAATCATTCTACAACCTTAAAAAATAATCTAGTTCAGTAAACTAATGAAAGCCCTTGGATTTTTCCGAGGGCTTTTGTATATTATTAGACAAGCCCAAAGAAATCCAGTCTTGTTTTCGTATTCTAGAGGTGAAAAGAGAGATTTTTAAACGTTTTTTTGGTATAATAATACCCAGGAAAACTAGAGAAAGAAGGAGGTTGAGATGGAAAAGTATTTGTCGGTAACAACTTTGACTAAGTATCTGAAAATGAAATTCGATAAAGACCCATACTTGGAGAGGGTCTATTTAACTGGTCAGGTTTCTAACTTCCGGAAGCGTCCAACTCATCAATATTTTTCTCTAAAAGATGATCGAGCTGTTATCCAAGCGACTATTTGGTCAGGTATTTATCAGAAACTAGGTTTTGATTTGGAAGAAGGGATGAAGATCAATGTTATCGGTCGTGTCCAAGTCTATGAACCAAGTGGGAGTTACTCTATCATCATTGAAAGGCAGAGCCTGATGGTGTAGGAGCTCTTGCGATTCAGTTCGAACAATTAAAAAAGAAATTATCAGAAGAAGGCCTTTTTCAAGAACGCTTTAAACAAGCAATCCCTCAGTTTGCAAAACGCATCGGGGTTGTGACTAGTCGTAGTGGTGCTGTTATACAGGATATTATTACTACCATTAGCAGACGTTTCCCAGGGGTTGAGATTGTTTTATATCCTACCAAGGTTCAAGGCGAAGGGGCAGCAGAGGAGATTGCCCGTAACATTGCTAGAGCTAATGAACGAGAAGACTTGGATGTTCTTATCATTGGTCGTGGTGGTGGATCAATTGAGGATCTTTGGGCTTTTAACGAAGAAATTGTAGTGCGTTCTATCTTTGAATCTCGTTTACCGATTATTTCAAGTGTGGGCCACGAAACAGATGTAACCTTGGCTGATTTTGTTGCCGACAAGAGAGCAGCAACACCAACTGCTGCAGCAGAGTTAGCTACTCCTGTGACTAAGTTAGATCTACTGACCTACCTTAAAAATCAAGAGAAACGAATGGCTACTGCCGTACAAAATACTTTATCAAAGAAAAAAGAAGCCTTGAGAGGGCTTAGTCAATCAGTCATCTTCAGGCAACCAGAGCGTTTATATGATGGATATCTGCAACGCTTGGATCAGTTAGTACTTCGATTGAAGCAGGGATTGAATGGTGAGTTAGTTAGAAATCAACAGAAGATTCAAACTCAAATTCACCGTTTGGAGCAATTATCGCCAAATGTCAAGATTCAGCGCTACCAAGACCGTATTCAACAGTTACAAAAATTAATGCGTAGCCAGATGGCTGTGATCTATGATGCCAAGGTTGCTGAAGTAAAACGCTTGTCAGAAGCTCTACTCATGTTAGATACGAGTCGTATCGTAGCAAGGGGTTATGCGATTGTTAAAAAAGAGGATACCGTGGTATCTTCAGCAAATGATTTGAAAAAAAATGACCAGGTGATGTTGATAATGCGAGATGGTCAGGTAGAATTAGAGGTTAAAGATGTCAAAACAGAAGAAATTTGAAGATAATTTAGCAGAGCTTGAGACTATTGTTCAAAGTTTAGAAAATGGTGAAATTGCTTTAGAAGATGCGATTACTGCATTTCAAAAAGGAATGCTTCTTTCAAAAGAATTGCAAGCAACACTTGATAAAGCAGAAAAGACCTTGGTTAAAGTTATGCAGGAAGATGGAACAGAAAGCGAACTTCTATGAACAAGCAAGAAAAATTAGCTTTGGTTGAGTCAGCTCTTGAGGAGTTTTATGGAGACCAGCAATTAGCTGCTAATCTCAGAGAAGCTGTTCTCTATTCTATTCATGCAGGTGGTAAACGAATTCGTCCTTATTTGCTTTTAGAAGTGTTGGAGTCTTTGCAGGTGCCAATCACTATAGCTCATGCCCAGGTTGCAGCAGCGCTTGAGATGATTCACACAGGAAGCTTAATTCATGATGATCTTCCGGCTATGGATGATGATGATTTTCGTCGTGGGCGTTTAACCAATCATAAGAAGTTTGGTGAAGCACTAGCAATTTTAGCAGGAGATGCCCTCTTTTTAGATCCTTATGCTTTGATAGCGCAAGCAGACTTGCCAAACGAAATTAAGGTAGATTTAATAGCTTCTTTGTCCCTTTCTTCTGGAAGCATGGGGATGGTCGCTGGCCAAGTTTTGGATATGGAAGGTGAAGGTAAAGATTTAAACATAGAAGAACTTCAGACCATCCATGCTAATAAAACTGGTAAACTCTTAGCCTTCCCTTTTCAAGCGGCAGGAGTTGTTGCAGGATTGGATTTAAATCTTCAAAAACAGTTGAAAACAGTTGGAGAGCTGATTGGGCTTGCTTTCCAAGTGAGAGATGATATCCTTGATGTTACTGCTAGTTTTGAGGAAATTGGTAAAACACCACAAAAAGATTTGCAAGCTGAGAAATCAACCTATCCTGCTTTGTTAGGATTGGATGAGGCAAAAGTTTTTTGTAACCGAACTTTGGATCAGGCTAATGAAAAATTAGATGTGATTAGCCAATTAGTCGACTTTGATAAAGAACCAATTGTAAAAATAGTAGAAAGTTTGAGAATCAATGCCTAAGGAAAG
>BNJS01003993.1_pt1 | contig 57772 bp, 68 predicted proteins | sample 8540461 | NCBI WGS metagenome assembly BNJS01 (sample SAMD00202454, study PRJDB9452) | human saliva metagenome | isolation source: human saliva | place: Japan
TCGTAGCATCACAATTCTCAAAACGTTAATCAATACGATTATATCAACGTTTCGAAACACTTCATGGTTCACACCATGGGAGTGTTTTTTGATGATTTTAGCAAAATTCACACCACTTTTTCACACCAAATTCACCATTATTTTTTTAAGATTACGAAAGGCAATTTCTCCAACAGCCATTGGGATTACATTTGAAGTGTTGACATAAGTCTTAGTTGTAATCGTATCACTGTGAGTGAGTGCTTCAGAAATAGCTTCCATAGAGGTTCCAGCTTGTTTAGCGAGCGTGGCTCCTGTATGTCGTAATTTATGAGGGGTTGCATGTGCAAGTTCTGGATGACGACGCTTAACAGATTTCATCTTGTTGTTAAGATAATCAGCATGGAGACAACTGTTTACGTTTCCTTTGTATCAATGTACGTAAAACACATACTGTTCATGGAGTCTGGATAATATTGAATTTTAGCCAGTTCAATTTTTGTTAGCTTTTTCCAGTCCTGAAGCAAGTCAGGTAAGTTCATTAGGAATTCGAAAAAGTTGTCTTCTTGTATTTCCTTTGGTGAGACTTTTGGATTTTTGTATATTGATCTAAAAGCTTTGCACTAACTGAATTTGCTGTTCTTTGATATTAATATGTTTCCATTGCAAAGCGTAGCTCTCTGATTTTCTATCTCCCAAAAAGAAGGTAGTATAGAACAAAACATAGTCTTTGAATAGAATTTTTTCAGTCTCTAAATCCTTTTCAAATAGCTGTAAACCATGCTTGAAGTTCTTCTTGAGATGAGATATAAATCTTCATCTTTTTAGATTCCTGTAGCTCGATTTTTCTTAGTGGCTTTGATACGGCTTATAGGTTTTTGATAGGCGATTAGTTTCGATATACTCTAATTCTTCTGCCCAGTCAAAGATAGAGTTAACGTAGCTCCTGATAACTTTGAAATTTGCATATTCTTCAGCCTTTTGAGTCAATAGATTTAGTACAACTTGCTTATTTTGATTAAGAAAGTCTATTGAATAATTCCCAAGTAAAGGTAAGATGTGTTTTCTAAAAGCAATTTCTGTTCCATCTATAGTTACTTGAGAAGGTGGTTTAGCAGTAGAAGTAGTCTGACCTGCTTTGTAGGATTCCCCACCAAACGTTTTGATAGAAATCGAAAAAGGATAGAACCACTTTTATTCTCCAATGAAGACGGATCCTCCACTAAGAATTTTATCAATCTTTTTTTGAAGTTCTAGTTCGTATCTTTTTGCTTCACTCCTTGTTTTGAACCGTTTTTCAATCACTTTCTTATCAATACCTAGTGAAGATTTAACCTCCTCAGGAATATAAATACGTAAGCGATAGGTTCCGTTTTTAGTTTTTGTAATAGACATAGTATTCTCCTTTTGAATTGAGCTAGAAAATACCATGGTTACAGTTATAACAAACCACCATAGAATTTCTACTGCTTTTTGTAACCAGCGATTGATTTCAGATTTTGCTCAAAAGCGAACAGTTTTACCAACCTTAATGCAAGGTGATCCTTGCTTTAATCCAGTTGTCTAAAGTATTGATTGTATATATTCAAATACTCACAAGTCTGCTTTTTATTTAAAAATTGATTGGTATTTTTCATGTTTAATATCCAAAAATTTATCCAGTTCTTTCTTAACAGTATCTGATATTAGTAATTGAAATTGCTGAACCACTTTCGTCGTCTGGAATAACAAATTCATAAATAGTCCTGTTTATTTCTTTCTATTAGATTTAAATTTTATTAGTTTTGTATTTTGTTTTAAAGTCTTCGAGGGTTGAAGACGTTTAAAAAGAGGAAAACGTTGCTGTAGTAATACTTTTCCATAATCAGAATTTATATTAAAAATGGAAGAAGTATTTATTTGAATGTTATTTAAAAAGAATCCAGGAATGAACCTATGTCTTATCCTTGACTTTGAATAAACGTCATTAATAAAACTGGATCTTTTTCTTCATCTAGTAAAACTAGGGATTTTTATGGAGTTTCATTATTTTTGATTATCTCTTGTAACAACCAAAAGTCAAAGATAGTAACAAGAGATAGAGTATTTAGCATTAAGCTAAAGAGTATAGTACTTGCCATGTAATCATAATAGAAAGAAAATAACTCATCTTTTCAAATCATTCTCTCCTACTTCTTTTAATCAGATAGTTCTTGCACATGTTTTTTGGCTTTACAAAATTCAGATGCATCAATAAATAAAAAATAGATTCATCCAAATGTTATTGGATATAAAAACTCATAGCATGATTTAGTTGAGTGTCAAAAAGTTTTTATATATCCATCTTTACCTTTTTCTTCATACAATTCTTTAACTTATCTTGGGTATCTCTTACTGAAGTTTGAACAATTATCTTAAAGTTGGACCAATCCTTTTCTCAATTCACACTATATACAAATGAATAGAGCTGATCTGTTGTATGTTTATCCAAGTCAGTAGTCTTGAATTCACTTTTAATTTTTCGTTCATTCAGTGTCATTTCGTATCTATAGATGCGATATTTACGAGATACGTTTGATTCAATCTGATTATTATGTTCAGCTTTTGCTGTTTTATCGTAAAGAACATGCAACAAGTTTTCATGCTTTGAAAAGAATATGGTGGTCTTCGGGAGTTGAACATTTTGTATAAACTTTTTACTTTACTTGAGATGTATTAGATAGACCCCTCAATAATAAATTTCTTGTTTGAAAATGAATAATTGCATCAGTAGCAAAATGTAAATGAGATTTCCATTTGATGAATCCTAATCGTTGTTGGGATAATCCAAATACCAGTTTGCTGTTTGATTTCCCGTTACAACGTTTTATTAGTTTCTTTCGTATTGCTAGAAATAGAGAGTTTCAAAATTGAGACCTCCATGATTCCAGTTGTAGTAAGCAATAATTAACAGTATCTCCGATTTCTTTTTATAAAATTTTTCCAATTTCAAGTCTTCCGAATTCCCTTTGATTGGACAATTAAATCTTCTATCTGATTTTGAATTGTAATTTAATTTTTAACTTCATCGAGGATTACTTTTGCTGTATTCTATCAGTTTTTCGATGTCAACAATTAGATTTTCACCCAAGTTAAAACTATGCATCAAAGCCCCAGAAGGAATTCATTAAAAGTAAAACAAGATTGAATTTCTTTCTCATTTAAATGTTTCTGTTCAGTAGAAACTTTAGTATGCTTTTTCATGTTTTAACGTTTCCTTTTTACTATTATTTTTGTTAGGAAGTATATTTTTAATTCAATTTAAATCTCCTATATATAGGTATGCCATGACAAAAACGCCTATATAGTGAAAAATGGAAAGAAAATTTTGAAAACAATAAAATACACAATGTTTAATTGTTTAAAAACGTAATGATAAGGGTTTTGGAGAAAAATTAGGTTTTTCCCTACTTTATTTATTTTTATTTCAATGAGAGATATACAATTATTTTTAGAAGTACTTATTAGTTTGCTTGTAGGGATTAACTTGTATGCATAGGACTTTTTGAAACTCTTCGGGATCGATTATGTCCGAGAGCACGCGATACAATTCACAGGCTCTTCGATCGAGGACAACGCCTTTTAATTCTCCTCTTAGATGAAATCTTTTATCCTTTGATGTCTTTGGGATCCTCGCTAGACAAGAAGATAAAGACGTTTTTGCGTATTCTAGCACTATATTTATGAGGGTTTTTAAAGCAGTTGGAACTTGAAACACACGCTACCCCGCCAGCTTTAAATTCCTCAACAAGCCTCTCTAATTCTTCTGTTGTATCCTGTGATTATCGGAACCCATCGATCTCTGGCTCCTTTTGTTTTATGCTTTTTACCGTTTATGATTTTAAGATAATATCGTCCATCTTCACGTTGGTAGAGGGAGTCACCAGTAATTGCTTTAGCTCATTTTTCGTAGCCCAGTGGTGATACGATTGAAACCATCGATTATTCGTTTCTTCAGACATTCTATCGTCATTAGATTTTAAGCGATTATTCTTTTTGTTGGCTCGATATCGAATATCTGTTGCAATAAAAGCAGTAGAAGACATTCCTAAAGACTTTCGGCTAATGTCAGCCTTGTATAGGTTGACTGAGTAGAGCAGAAAGCCCTGATTTTCTATAATGTTCTAAGTATTGATTTACTAAGTCAATCCATCCTTCTATATCGTTAGATTTATCAAGAGCTTCTAACTTTTCGGCAGTAGCTGTTGTGGCAACAAAGGAAGCGAAATCTGCTCCAGTGAACCAGCATAGTTATGGAGAGTTCGATCTGTATGGATTAAATGAATGTCCTCTCCTGTCTTTTTGGATTCATTTCTGTTTGATTCCCTTTCCTTTTTAAAGCGCGTGACTAGATTAGTTAACCCTTTTGATTGGATGAATTGTTTACGACCTTCAAAAGTATTTAGAGCATCCATCTGCTGTTTCTTAGCTCTCTCTTTAGCTTTTCGTCGTTCAGAACGACTTCGTTTCTTCTTTCCATAGTTCAGTCCTTTCTATTAGAAGATAATGTATCGTTTTAAAGAAAAACCTTAAGAAGAATCTTAAGGTCTTTTTAATTCAAGTTGAAGTAGTGCAGTGACCTAAAGCTTATATTCACTGATGTAGTATCTTCCCTGTGCTGAGGGCGCTTCTTAATTTATGGCTAAGAAGATAACCAGGTCATTTTACAACATGACAAGTTGACTAAGTTTAAAATAAGATGTAGAGTTTCATCTTACAGATAAAAATCTGTTGTCTTTGTTAGTCTTTTTCAGGTTTAAATGTTCTGAATTTAGCGACTGAGTTAAGCTAGTTTTTGTATTTGATTGTTTTTGACTTTTTGTTATTTACTTTTCGTTCTTTATACTTTTTATACTTTACTTTGTTATGATCATTTTTCTTTACTGCTATTGACATTAGCTTCTATTATCTATACATTTATTTTTTAGTTAGTGAAATACAAAATTGGTTCTCTTTCCCTAACTCAGCTTAAACTTGCTGATTTCCACGATAGCTACCTCCCTTTTAAATATTACGTAGCTATATTAGTTACATCTCTACTTAATCAATCTTAGATATCTATAGTATGCCATAAATTGATAAAATACAAATTTTCATCTCTTTTGTGAGTATGGTTTTAGCTTCCGGACTCAGTGTGTTTGAGCGTGACTTTCACATACGTTTCTGTCAACGCTAAACACACAGATCAGGAATTGCCAGAACATTGAGGATGAGGAGAGAGAAGAGTATAAGTACATTGAGAAGTAAAACAACACCGTTATCATAATTTTTATTTTTACTCGGTTTGAAAATGGCATTACTATAATTATAAAAATACTTAAGGAGGGAACAACTATGTTTCAAAATTATTCACTCATTAACTATATTCTCTATAAAAATCATGAGAATTTGAAAAACTCATTTGGATTTGCTACCCCAGGCCAGTGTGTGAGTTTTTATATTAGGGAGTCTACAGGAGGAATGAAAATTAGGCAAAAAGAACATAAAGCAATTCATGTTAGCCTGGTTTCTAATAGGGGAAAGTTATGTTACTTTTACTTAAGGAATTTTTACGCCAGAAGATCTTGGTGGCTGTGATGATTTCTTTAATCAAGCAGAAAGAAAGAACTTGGATATGAGCGGTTGATTTGCTTTGTATCGGAGCTCAAAAATGATGAATCCATCAGTTTACTAATGAAGTTATCCTAAAATAAATACACTGGGACTATCTGCACTCCAAAAAGTTAGACAGAAAAATCTAACTTTTGGGGTGTAGTTCAGTTTATTATTTACATTTTATTCATCTGCTTCACTATTTGTAACAAATTAAATAAAATATACTCTCAGTTAACTCAATCCCCGTTTATGGAGGAAAGTTCTATATATACTTCAATATATCATCAATTTGATAATTAGAATTTAAAGTATATTCCTTTTTATTTATGAAATCTGGGAATATTTGCCATTTTGACACTGTAAAGGGATGAAAAAAGTCGATCATGTAAAAAGAAGAACTTAAATCTTCGAATAATTCAATTATTATCGATCCATTTTGAAAAATAGTGAGCGTAATAAAGAAAAATGTAATTCCTCTTCCCTATCCACCTCAATTAAAGGAGCAAAAATAAATTTAACAAATTGATTAGATTTAGAACTAAAAACAATTTTGTTTTTCTTTTTTCTAATTTTACAAAATATAAATCTAAGCTGGATTTAACCATTACAGATTTGCAGGATAAGGTTACTCATCTTAACAAGGTAGCAGAGGTCTTAATCAATCTCAACAACTCAGCCCCAGAAAAATAGAAGACTGGCAAAATATGACTATAGCAAGATGAACCTGACTTCAGATATCAAACTGGAGCAGGGTGGAGAAAGAAATCGAAGAAAATCAAAGATTTATGACTAAAATGGATAGATGATTACGAATATAAGGTTAGGAGATTAGAGAATTTTACCAATATACTTGATAAACATAAGAAATCAAAATGTTACCAAATTAGAACGGGAAACAAAATCAGTATAGTTATTTGAGATACTATGGAAAATTATAAAGGCTGATAGTATTAATTTCACTATCAGCCTTACAGGTTATTTAACGTTTCAGAAAAACTATAATGTCAAGATTAATCCAAACAGTATCTAATTCTTTCAAATAATTTTCTATCTTCATCAACATTAAAAAGGATTGTTATAAATCTCACATAACTCTCTTGCTTCTATATAATACTTTTGACTTGTTCTCTGTGTAGAAACTTTGGCTCCAGCATTCCTACAAGAATAAGTAGGGGAGCCAGTTGGTAGCTTTGTCTGTCTTTTGTTTACAGAGTTCAATCGTCTCAAGAGCTTCTTGGATGGCTTCGTTATATTTTTCCTTTGACACTAGGTAGTGAGCGTAGTTGTAACGAACTCTGATGTAGCCAAACAAAAACTCTTGATGCTCAAAAATTTTTGTCTGATATAACTCCATTAAATGAGAGTAGTTTGCCTCTATATTCTTGTTCACGACCTCACTAAGGAACAGAAATTAGATAGAGTATTCAATGCCTTTAAATAAATCTGAGTATTTGAGGAGACTTTTTAATAATATATTTTCCAAATGAAGAAATAGCCTCACACTTACTGTCATATTGATAGAAGTCAATAATAGCTTTAATCCATTCAAGGTAAATTCGGTCTTCTAGTGTTAGAAAAGTACTTCTGTTCAATCTCTATTCTATAAATATATTCCAAATCATCATAATTTCTGTCATCTAATAGGCGAGCAGATAATTGCTTGAAATTAGAGAGGTTAGATTTAATTTCAATTTGTTCATTAAAAATAATCTAATGGTACTTCAAGTCGTTGTGAGAGTTTGAACAAAGGTCTGCAGAGGGAATGAAATGCCCTCTCAATTTTTACTAATCGGCTTTGTTCACAAATTCCTTCTGCAAGAGTTTGTTGGGAGAGTCTCAACTCTTTTCTTTTCAATCTGAATTTCTCTGCGAGTGTATTCATTAAAGATAATAAACCTTCCTATTTAGCTTAATTTCATTATAAAAATTTTTAGTTCAAAATAGCAAGTTAAAGGAATAAAATATTCTTTATGGTAATAAAAATAGTTCAAAGAATGATAAAAATTAGCTAAATAAAAATATATATGTTAGAATAAAAACAAGGAAACAGAAAGGGGTTTCATTGCAGTGAGAAAAACGTGAATTGTAGGTAAGTACGTATGACATACAAAAAACATGTTATTAGGTAAAATGAAATACTTAATCCTGTTTTTGATTGCCATCCAGAGTGTCTTACTTGCTCTGGTGGCAATAGCAGGTTTACAGTATGCAACAGTCATGGCAGAGTTATAATCATCATTCCGGACTGTAACAGTCTATCTTCAGAAGTTAACAGAAGAGCAATCACAAGATGTATTTAATTATTTTTAGAACAGAGCGACTTGTCCATATGGACAAAAACGTTCTGAAAGTAGTGATACAGGAGAAGGCCTAAAATAGGATTTATATAGACATCCTTGGTAGCTCTGCTGGTTTTTCAGATTTTGAAAGTACGGGTAAAATAGTTGTCTCACAACAACAATTTGCAAATTTATTATCTCATAGTGATAATAGTATGACTATTGGACTTGACAAAAGGCTCAAATAATATGCTTTTACGAGCTTCCAGATTTATTATTTAGCACACCTGTAGTCATTGAACGATTAGATTATACTTTCCAAAACACTAATACGATTAATGGGATATACCATATCAATGGTCTCCACGATGCTGTCTCAAGAGATAACTTTTGTTGCATCTTTCAAAGATGTCAGGTATTTCTGTTGAGGATTTGACAAAAGAAAGTTTTTCGGAAGTAGTACTGATCAGGGAATTTTGGGAATAATACTTGCTATCAGCATCTTAGTAAATGCCTTCATTTTACTGATCCTATTCTTAATCTGTGTTCTTCAATCCTTTAAACATTTCGGAACATTGATTCTTTTAGGATGGGATAGAAAAGAATTATGGTCTGCTTTTCAAAAATTCTACTATTTTCAATCTACACTATTCCAATTATCTCTTTATGTAGTTGGTTGTTGTCAGGCTGGTCTAGTTTTTGGTTTATCATCGTTTATTCTAGTTTTTGCTGGAGTCAGCCTCTCAGTCTTGTTGCTACTATTTATATTCATTATTCCAACGATTATTGTTTATTCGGTTTCTCCATTAGCCGCAATTCATAAACGATTACCAATGAAGCCTTTAATGGTAACCTGCTTGTTATTCTATACCTTGGTAGCTGGTTTGTTAATCGCAGTCAGTTACTCTTTAGATGCTCCAATGAATCAGTTTATTGATAATATGAAAGTATCTAGGGAGTGGAAGAATGTTGAAGATATGTACGTTATATCCAGCTTTGTTGAGGGAGATGATGTAGGTACATATGCAGGAACTACAAATTCCCTTGAGCGTAGTATGTATAACTTTTACCAGCGTATATCTGAGCTTCCAGGTGTCTATATTGCCCAAGGACAATTTCTTAATCAGGAGTCCCTTGATGCAGTCTATGGGACATACCAGCATGTCCCTAAAAACCATTTTGGTATTTGAAATTCTCCATAATTACCTGCAAGACCTAGGTATTCCCCAAGTGATGAAGAGTTGCTAGAGATGAGGAATGGTACTGACTTTATCTTCTACCCTACACGCTCAATACAGAAGAACTTGAGGTGATGAAAGGTGCATTTACAGGAAAGTGTCACTGTAAAAACCGGGAGATTTACAAACTAATCTTACTACAGAAAATCAGAAATTTATGTTCAAGGTTTATCAACCGTCTCGACCAATATTTACTTGGTCAGATTCCATTTCTTATGGTACAACTAGTGAGAATCCAGTTATTTTTGTCTCAACACCAGAGAATTTATATTTCATGGAGTCGGCAAACTTAGTTGTCAGTGGCTATAATGGTCTTTTTGAAGATTCGTGATAGGGAAAACGATGGAACAGGTAGTGTCCGTTTTAGAAACAGAATTTCCAGATTTAACGGATAATCGGTTGAGTTTTTACAACTGTCAAGAACTTTATCAATGGTCTTCAAAAAGATCTGAGTTATACATTTTATCTTTTCGGCTACGATCATAGCGATTATCATAATTACGATGATGGCTATTTTCTGGAGTTTTTGTCTTAATGTACCGCTTGTTATTTGAAGAAAAATTGTATGTTCAATACTTTATGGGATTCTCACCATGGAAAAAGATATATTGGTGTGCTTTCTCTCATTATTAGTTTTTCTGTGGTGGAATCTAATCGTTTCTATCTTAGTAGGTTCTAAGTTGGGAAATAGTCATGACACTAGCTACATTTGCTTTTTCAGATAATGCTCTTTACTTCAGCTTTGTTCCGTAAAAGAAGGAGAGAGTATCATACAATTATTTAAGAGTAATCTCATGTCTAGAATTTCAGTACAAAAATGTATCAAAACAATTTGGTTCAAGAGAAATTTTCTAAAGACTTAAGCTTTTGATATTGAGGAAAAATGAATTTGTAGCTTTTAGTAGGACCTTCTGGTTCTGGAAAAATCGACTCATCCTCAATATGATTGGACTATTGGATACTGTTGACAGTGGTAAAAATCCCTAATCAACGGAAAAGTTTTGCTCAAGGTAAATTGCAATCAGCAGTTCATTACCGAAGGAATGTCATCAACTATCTTTTTCAATCCAATGCACTCATTTCTACATCTAGTGTGAAAGATAACCTGATGCTTGCCATGACTTTTTCTGAATTTCTAGACAGGAGAAGGAGCAGAGAATCAAGGAAACGCTAGAATTTGTTGGTCTACAAAAATCGGTTAAATAGTAAAATCAATGAATTATCGGGAGGTGAAACAGCAGAGAATTGCGATTGTGAGAGCTATTTTAAAGCCCGGAGATATTGTCCTAGCAGATGAACCAACCGGATCGTTAGATCCTGAAATGTCTCAAAAGCATCTGATTTGATTCGAACTTTGAGAGATCAGTTTGGTAAAAACAATTTTTGGTTGTTACGCATAACATGGAGCAAGCACGGCAATGTGATAGGATCATTTCACTGGAGTCTGTTCTGTAAATTAACTCAACCATTATTAGCACTTGATACGGTTACTTTAGATTATGGAATATCGAAGGTGGAGAGTTCAAACATGAAAAATTTACATACGATATTATAAAACAGCCAAGTTTGTCTCAATCGTTTGGAGTTAAAAACACTATGTACTGGTTGAAAAATCATATTAATGATGTCATTTGTCTGTATATCAATAAGCTAACAATAAATTATTAGATATGGTTATTTTGCATCCATTTCAAAAGAAAAACTATCTTTATTCCATGTTATTTTGAGGAAGATATTGTGAAAGTCAAAAATGATGATGAAGTTGAGTGGGATTTGTTAGAATTTCAAAAATTTAGAGCATTTTTGGCTTAGTAATATGTGTTGAAGGCTCAAAATCTATGGTAAAAAGTAGCTTTGAAAAACGTATTGCCTCCAAAGATTTAGTTAAACTAAATGAATTAACACAAAAAGAAATTATTGAAGTTCTGGAAAGATGTTGTTTCAGTATTGAGAAAAAGTGGGAAAAGCTTGCGATTTTCACATAGAAAGGAAGAAAAGTATAGAAATAAGTCTTGAAAAACTGGATTTGAAGAATTATTTTGATTATATTGTTCTGGATGACAATTGCTATTGAAGATTCTGTATTCAGGGATACAGGCATCAACTAGTGCTGGTATTGCTACTATTGATATTACGAAAACCGATTGTCTTTTATTTAATGCTAAGGCAAATTGGAAAGCTGGAAGTATGCAAGAAGTATTGAACGTAATTCAATCACAACATAAGTTTTAAAACGTCTCAGACGTACTTAGAAAACATATCTTCTTGCTATGTACTGACCCCAAAACCTAGACACAAAAATTTATCCTCTGGGGACAAGAGCATTCTATAGTACTTTTTTGAAAAATCTATCTTTATTTTTAAAGAAAAATGGCATAATAATAGTGAAGATAAAAAGGCAGTGGTGAACTGTCTTTTTATTCCTCAAAAAGGAGTTAGCGGATGCTCAAGCCACAATCATTTAATAATATTAAAGAGAGTAAGACCACCGTGAAAATCTAAGGAAATAAATCTTATAATAATTAGAGGTGAAAATTATGAAGATTTATAAAAACATGTGATTAATTTAACTCAACAATATCTTTCAGAGTTAATTAAATCACAATGAAGAAATTAATATTAGAATGTTTTTATTCAACATTTGATGAGGATCAGTATATCTCAATCTTGAATGATCAGGATCAAGAAGTATCATTCAATTTTGTAAATGATAGTATTGAAATTGAATTGATTGATCCATTGTGTGAGAAAATTTTGATTACATTTGATACTGTAGAACAGACAGCCAAAGTTCATCAAGTAATTAAATTTCTCTTAGATTTGTTTTTTAAATTCAATTGGCATGAATCAGTCGCAGCGTTATCAGTTGCAGATTTCTGGGAATTGATCAAGAATTACGAGGATAGATAACCTCGATATGACGTTTGGTTACCCAAGAATCGCATGTTCTAATAGCTAATAGCCATATTTTTAGGCACAAAAAAGTGGGAAAGGAATCGTTTTTATACTTATCCTTTTCCACTCTTTTATCTTTGTCTCGTTAATAATTGTGTTAATAGCTGAAATGACTTTATTTTGTTTGTACTCTGGTAAAGATTTGATAGTGTCGATAAGCTGTGCTAAGTCAGTACTTTTCTTTAAATGTTAAATCAAAAAGTTTGTAGATCAACATTTAATGCATCTATAATTTTTCAAGAGTACTAATCTTTTATATTGGGCTCTAAATTTTCTAACTTATACGCGTAATTGGTACCAAGATCTGCTTTTTTTCTTCTAATTGTTCCTGGGTCATTCCTGACTGGGTCCGCAGAATCCGTATTCGTTTGCTAATATACTTCTGTAATTCTGACATTGCTCACCTCTTAAGACTATTTTACAGTCTTAGAAGGTTAGATTCTAGTTCTTAAAGGTTGTATGCAACTTTACAAAGTTGGTAAAATGTAGTATAATTCTGGGTGTTTATAATTATTTAGTGATAATTTGCTCAATGCTCTATCATAAAGGTGGGAATTATGAAAAGAAAAACGATCAAAGCAACTGTATCTGCTGTATCAATAGCTACGGCTTTTGGGGAATTTCTGTTGTACAAGCGGATGAAGTAACCACAACTCAGACAAATGAGTCAACGTAAGTGTTGAATCGAAGACTCCTTCGTCTACAAATATAAAAACAAGTAGACGGGGTATTTGTCCATAATGGGAGTTGCAACTGTAACGAAAACGCCAACTGCGGAAGTTGTAGAAGAAGCAAGAACGATCGAGGATAGAAAGCGGATCAACTCGGTTTCAAATCAAGGAAAGTGCATTAGTAAAGACGCTAAGACTTCTGGAAGCAACCGCGCATCAAAAGTTTCCGAGGCAAATGTTGACTTAAAGAATGCTGAGGGAGAATAAAGAATTAGCTACGCCTGAAAAATTGAAAAACAAAGAATGAAATGTCAGAATTAAAAGCTGATATTGAGAAAAAGGAAACATCACTAAAAGATGCATCTGATAAAGTTCTAGAAGCTGAGAAAGAACGTAATCAGCAATCAGAGGTTATTAAAAAGATCAAGATAAAAATTTCAGAGCAAGAAAAGAAAGTTTTCGACAGCTGAGGAAGCAGTAGCAACTGCACAAAAATAATCTTGATGGTACTGAGCATCGGAAATCATTGCTGAAAGAGACAAAGCAAAAAGTGATGTAGCTGAAAAAGAATCAGCAGAAACAGCTGACGAAAAAGGTTTTTGGAAAAATGCTATTAACGAAGACAAAAATAAAGGCTGAAGAACTCAGTAAAGCTTCTGCTGATGAAAAACGCATCTTAGTGTTAGTCAGGTTTCTGCTAAACAATTAGCAGATGCTAAAAAGGTTGCAGTAGAATGCAGCAAGTGCATTAGTGAAGGCTCAAAAAGAGAAAGAAACTGCTCAGAAAGGTTCTAGACGGTACTGGCGTTGAAGAGATTGTAGCAGAACGTGATGCTGCTAAGAAAAATTTAGATGCTAAAAGCAGCAACTGAAAATACAGCCAAACAGGAACTCGATCGTGCCAAAGAAGCGGATGATAAAAAGCTACTGCACTAAAAATGCAAAAATCAGTTGAAGCGGATCAAACTAAAGAAAAGTCAAGAAACAGCAGCAAACTTGTCATCTGCTGAGGAAGAAACAAAAACAAGCACAAGAGAATCTAAAAAAAGCTAAAGAAAATAAGGTTTCAGCACTAAAGCAATCTTGATGCTTCTGAATCACAACTTGCCCCAAACAATCGCAAATCGTGATAGCAAAGCAAATGATTTAGCAACAAACAAAATAGTAAGATTAGTGCAGAAGAGGAGCTCAAAAACAGCTAAACGAAAATGATGCTAAGAAAGCTTCTAGAAATTTCAGCTTTAACTACTAAGAAAACCAAGAAGAAGCAAAAGTAAATGAAACTTCAAATGAGCTAGCGAGTGCAACATCAGCAGCTCAGGAAGCAAAAAGAGAATAAAGAGAAGGCTGATCAAGCAGTTGAAACCCTCAATAAAACAAATTGCGAGCAATTAAAAATCTCACTATTCCTCAATTGCCTCAGGATGTCATTGATGCATACAAGGCTTATCTAGCCGATGACACAGATGCAAATAAAAATGCATTAAACGACGTTATTCAAAAATGGTTCAAAGATAGTAGCTATGATTTTGGTACTGCAGAGACGGAATATTCTCCTGAACACCAAAATATTGTCATCAAAGGTTGGCCAAACAAGGATATCGTTTTGCCGATCGACGACTCAGTCGTAGATTTGGACAATCTAACCGACAAACAAATTGAGGCTCTTAGCCAATATTATGCTCTTCTCTCAAATAATCTGCAAGACCAAGTTTGGGTAGTCATCATTATATCGTCACGAAGAGTCTGTTCAGGGTGTCAAAAATATTGCAAAAGCCATGCCGAAGAAAAATAAACCATATAGCACAAGTCACAGCGATACTGCTCTAGCGAAAGATGGATTAGATTCCATCGTATGGACTGAAGAAAACATGAGTTTTGATAATACTTTGTTGGGTTATGGGGCGTATTATTCAGAAGCTAAAGAAACTCGTAAAGCAACAATGTCTCAATTGTATCGCGAGGTATATGATGCTGTAATTAGTTTTATGACAAATGATGTTCGTGCTTATTTTGGACACATGAAACTTATGATTGGGCAGAAAGCTCCTACAAATATTCGGGCAATTGGAGCTGCAAATAGTTTCACATCAAGTGGTGTTGGACGTATGACACTTTATTGAATTCAAAGGTCAAGATGCACATCTTGAATATGTTAAAGATGAACAAACTGGTGAATACCATTTTGTAACTGTTGACGACTATTATGATAAAGGGATTGCCAAACCTTTAACTACTCCATTTGATACTTCAAAAATGGAAGATGAGTTAACAGCTGCAAAAAGCTAAACAGACTGCAGCAAATACAGCAAATGATCTCTGTACAGAAAATCGTTTGGAAAAGCTAAATCAGAAAAACGATTCGAGTACAAAAGCTCTCAAAGAAACGACAGCAAAATTAGATGCTCTGAAAGCTACTCCTGATCAAACATCTGAAGCTACTACTAAATTGGAAACCGCTACAAAAAATTATAATGAAGCACAAACCCAATTTAATAAGGCTCAAGTTGCACTCGATCAATTAAATGCTGATATTCAAAGCAAGCGTCAAGCTTTTAGCAAAGTGCAAAAGATAATTTAGACAAGGCTACATCTAGCAGAACTAAAAGCTAAATCTGATCTTGAAAAAGTAAAAGTAGAAAAATCAAAATGCGAATCAAAATCTGAAACAAACTCAAAAACTAGTAGCAGAATTAATGTCAGTTCCTGATCAAACTCCAGGTGCACAGAAGAAATACGACAATACAGAAACAACTAAAAAGAAGAAGCTGAAACAAGATATATCAAAGCCCAAACAGTTCTGGATAACTTAAACGCAGACCTTCAAGTTAAGCAAAAAGCATTAGAAACTGCAAAAGAGGATCTTGAAAAAGCAAGAGTAGCAGATAAGACAGCAAGAAACAATTTAGATGAAGTAACTAAAATTCATGAAAAACATTTGGCAGCCTTAAATACTCACGTCAAACGATTGCAAGATTAAACTCAATTTCAGATAAGACACCTCTTGCACAAAAAGAATCTAGAAGAAGCTTCTAAACAATTGATTGCTGCCAAAAGACCTCGTTATGAAAAAGCACAAACAGCGGTTGAAAATTTAAATGCAGATATTCAAACAAAAACAAAAAAAGCTTTTAGCAGATGCACGTGCAGAATTGGATAAAGAACTTAAAGTTCTTTTCAGATCTTAAAGATGAAAAAGCTAAGGACGAAGCAGAACTCAGAAACCGTCAGAATATAGTTGAAGAGTTAAAAAGCTAAAGAAAATCAAATTAAGGATGAAATTTCTAAATTAAAGACTAACTTATTTGCTTTAGAAACACTTTTGGATCGTCTTGAAAATGCAGATGTATATTTGAAAAAAGCAAAAGAAGCATATGATAATGCAGTTGAAGAGCATCGTTTAGCGCTTGAGAATGTAGCAAGAGAGGAAGCTAAACTTAAATCACTTCTACAAGATCAATTGGATGCAACTGCACAATATGAAGCTGTTAGAGAAGTCTCATTTAAATACTCGTACAAGACAAAGCGAAGTCTTTAACGATAAAGTAGATCACAAGATGATTTCTCGAATCCTGCGTTAGAAAAGAGTATACCAGAAAGTACTTCTAACGAACGAGTATATAGCTATGCTGGAAATCAAGCTAAATATGCTGCAAATAGAGCCTTGCCTAATACAAGTTCAATTGAGAATTGGTTAGTGTTTGCAATGGAATTGTTCTTTTGTAGTTTTGTATTTCAGTATCACGGAAACATCGTGATTAATAAAAGCTGGTTAAGCTATTTTTATGTAGTAGTGAATAAAAAGTTTATCATTCAAAAATTTGATTTTACTAATGATTTTAGTGAAACTAGGTATATGATAATAAATATCTTTAGATATTTATAGGAGGAAAAATAATGATTATTGCTTTAGTTGTTTTAGTACTCGCGGTTGCCGGTGGGGTATTCTTTTTCTTGAATCAAAATTCAGGACCAGAGAAGCAAATTATTGGTACTTGGTATGATAGTAAACACGATTCAACTATCGTTTTCAATAGCGATAAAACACTAGAAGTAACAAATAATAAAAGACGAATCTAGAGATGGAACTTGGAAAATCGCTGGGAAATACGTCAAATTCAAAAGGTTTCTAGTGCAGCGAGTGCTAAAGCTGAATTACCTGGAAAAGATGAAAAAGAAGTAAATATTTAAAGATTCAATTTAATTCAATTGAAACTGTTAACAGTGATTTTTCGTGTAGCAGACGGAACTTTTTGAAAAACAGTAATATAATTTAAGTATCTATCTTAAATATAGTTAGAAGATAAATAATAAAAGGATTTGGAATTAATGTTATTGTTAACATGGTTCTAAGTCTTTTTATTGAGATTTTATCAAATTATATTAGATAACCATTGGATATTTATATCAACCTATTCTAAGATCATTTTGAAACAGACTGATGCGATTGATAAAGAAAGACGGTATCAATTGAGAAACATCTATTCTCAATGACAGAAAAACTGTTATTTTTGTAAGCCATCATCTAGATGAAAATATAAGATCTCTTTTGATAAAATTATATATTTGGATTAGTTTTAACATACTGAGATCAGTAGGTTAGATTGAAGAAAGATTCATCTATTTCAGATTTAAAAACGCACCAATAATGGTGCGTTTTTAAATTATTAATGCTATAATAGAAATAAATAAAAGGAGGAGTTTACATGATTGGAGAAAATATAAAAATCGTTACGTAAAACACATGAATTTAACGCAGCCCGAGTTTGCAAAGATTGTTGGTATCTCTCGAAATAGTCTGAGTCGTTATGAAAATGGGACAAGTTCGAGTTTCGACAGAATTAATAGATCGTATCTGCAAGAAATTTAATGTTTCTTATGTCGATATCGTAGGAGAGGAAAAAATGCTCACACCTAGTAGAAGATTATCAGTTAACTCTGAAAAATTGAAGTGATTAAAGAACGAGGGGCGAATCATCTTAGCGCAACTTTATCGTTTATCAAGATGAACCAGGAAATTGCATTTGATGATGCTATCTAATCCTTGGGTTCTAATGAGCGATGATCTTTCTGATTTGATTAACACGAAGATTTATATTGTTGCAAACTTTTGAGGATGTAGAGCGATATAATGGCTATTTGGATGGACATTGAACGTATGCTAGAACATAGCTAGTCATCTGGTGGTAGCCTAATGAAACTAGAAGAATTTAGTCAAGATGATTTTTGAACGAGCATCCAGAACGACTTCGTTCGTTCTTACACTCGTGAAAACAAGCTCCAGTCTCAGCCCATAGGCTATCTTTGCTAGGTGGACAGAGTGGTGCTGGGTAAAACAACGATTCATCGTATTAAACAAAGGGAATTTCAAGGCAATATCATTATCATTGATGGAGATAGTTATCGTTCTTTTCATCCGAACTACCTTTAGACCTACAGGAAAAGTACATGGCAAAAGATAGTGTGGATTATACCAAAGTATTTCGAGGAAAAATGGTTGAATATCTTGTAGATGAAAATTGAGTAAAACAAGGTTATCATTTGTTAATCGAGGGCACTCTGAGAACAACAGATGTTCCTAGAAAAAACGGCACAATTATTGACAACTAAAGGATATCAAGTCTCACTTGCACTAATTGCGACAAAGCCCAGAATTGTCCTATCTCAGCACCCTTTGATACGTTATGAAGAGCTCTCATACATAGATCCTAGTCAAGCGAGAGCGACTCCCAAAGAGCACCATGATGGAATTGTAGAACATTTAGTTGATAACTACGAGAGTTAGAAATGATCAAGCTATTTTAATCAAAATTCAAATTTATCAAAGAGATTAATCTGTGTTTATGATTCGCAAAGTAGACTAAAACTCAGCAGCAGAAGTTCTACAAGAATGCCTCTTCGAAAATGGAGTAAGGTGGAGGAAAGAGATGTTGAAGATGAGGGACAGAACGGTTGAGAGAGTAATGTGATATGAGATAGAGAGTATAATTGATGGAAAATTATCTATGTACAAAATTATCGTTTATTGAAGGATTTTTCTCTAGAGTTGAAAAATGATTTATCCTTAATTGTTGGGTATAATTGTGGCAAGACTTCGGTTTTATCTGTGTTAGAAAAAGATATTCACCATAAGAGTTCTAGTAACACTTTAACATGGGAAGATATTAGCTTAAGTCATAGGAGAGAAATCTTTGAGAAAAGTAAAGTTAGTTTCTGATATTTCTGACGGAGACTGGGAACGCTATTTTAGGGTATTAATCTCAAATTTGGATTCAATATTCGGAAATAGATTCGCATCAAAAATATCCAAACATTTCATGATGATTTAAACCCGATAATAATTTTATTATTCTTGAATTTTACGTATATAATCCCTATTCAAGAACTTCGTGACTTAAATAGTTTTCGATTAGTGATTTTTATAGATGATTTTTCAAAAATTTGAGTCATTTATGAAGAAAAATATGAGTAAAATTTTTCGAGATGCAGATTTATTCACGTGGATATGATCCTCTTACTCAAGAGTGACAGAAGAAAAGTCTGATTTACTAGAAATGAAAGATATTTGCAAACTTATTAAAGTAAGAGGGAATTAGTGCTAGTCGAGAAGTATCTAATAAAGAAAAATAAACCACTCATTGTCTAAGACGTCAAATCGATTTTATAAATTAAATAATGGCGAAGATATTACAGCAACGCAAATTAATTACTGCAATCTGCAATTTTAAAAGGCAGATGAAACTTAACCAGAGCTTATAGTGGTGATGATAGCGTAACGAAGAAATATTTACTCCAGTCTTTGAACGAGTCAAAAAGATTTGGTGGAAATGATAGTGAAGCAGAGTTGGCAATTCATTCATCACTGTCTGAGAAAGGATATTTTAAGTAATAATACGACGCTGTATTATAAACATGATGATAGTCTATTACCTGAGACATATAATGGTCTAGGGTATTTAAATTTATATGGAATAATTTTGAAATTGAGACTGTAATGGCAGATATAAAAAAGAACCTGCTGATATTAATCTAGTTTATATTGAAGAGCCAGAATCGCATACACATCCACAATTACAGTATATTTTTTTATCAAGAATATCAAAGATTTGCTAAAAGGAACACGATGATGAACTCAAAAAGAAACGTGGAGATACTAGTGGTATTCAAACTTTAATTACCACTCATTCATCCTCACATAGTTTCTGATTGTAACTTTGATGATTTAATTTATTTTAAGCGTGATAACTGGGCACAGCAGTATCAAAGGCTTTTTAATTCATTGAGAAGAAGAATATGAGAGATGAACAACTAGGATATAAATTTGTACAGTACCTACTCTTAATAGTAGTGAATTATTTTTGCTGATAAAGTCATTTGTGTTGAGGTGATACAGAAAGGATTTTAATTCCTACGATGATGCAAAAAGGTGGATATAGCCAATCCAATAAATCAAGCTTCGAATACAATGCCATTGCTTTTCTCAAAAATATTTCAATTATCGAAACAGGTGCTCATTCACAAGTGTTTAGAAATTATTTGATTTTTAGGAATAAAAAGTATTGATAATTACGGATATTGATCCAGCAAATAAAAATGAAAAATAATCGCTTGACTTCTTGCTCAGCAGTAGATGCTACATCTACGACAAATACTTTCAATTAAAAAGTTTCTTTTGATATTTCTGGAGATGAAAGTTTTCAATAGTAGCTCCAAAAAGAGTTTTTGCAGAAAAAATAACATCAGATGATAGAATCTCGTATTGCATATCAAATTCCGAAGATGCAAATAGTTATCAGCCCTGCTAGTTTTGAGGATGCTTTTATCAGTTTAAATAAACAATTCATTATTAATCAAAAAGCTGGTCTTTATTCAAATTTGAAGCTTTTAAAAAGACTTTTGATGATAGTGAAATAGAAGATTTTATAAATTTGCTAGGGATAAAGTGAACATCTGCATTTGCATCAAGTCTATTATATTTTGAAGGTGAAGAAAAATACTTGGAAAAGTACCTAACTATATTTTCGGAGGATTATTATGGTTGAGAGAACAGTAGAACCAGAGGTAGGAAAAAGTATTTGAAGTAATAAAACAAGGTCAAAAATTTTATTCTTGAGGGTGGTGCTGGAAGTGGGAAAACTTATTCATTAATTTCCATTATTGAAAAATATCTATGGAAGAACCCAAAAAATCGATTGTATGTATCACTTTATACTAACAATGCTGTTGCAGAGATTAGATCTCAGAATCATTAATGATAATTTACGGGTCTCAACAATTCACGAGTTTTATATGGCATGTCATTGAAAATTTCCAAAAAGAGCTTAAAGAATGTCTTGTTGAGTTAATAAAATGATGATGAACAAAATCTTATTCGTTGCTCCAAAGAAGTATTAGGTGAGGAACCTATTTCGCTTGATTACTTTTGATGGTGTTCGTGATTGAATATACTGAATGGTATTCTCATGAATAACTGAGCAAAATAGAAAGTTCAAATAAGTCATGACCATGTTCTTATAGTTGCTGAAAAAAATGTTTTTCGAAATATCCTAAGTTATAGGATATTTTAAATCGGATATAGCTAAACTATATTTTTGTAGACGAATATCAAGATACATAGTCTCATTAGTTGTAAAAATTTTATTAGAACATCTTTCAGAAAAGAGTACTAAGAAAAATATTGTAGGCTTTTTGGAGATTCTATGCAAGCTATCTATGATTCAGGAGTAGGGAGACTTAGATTCTTATAATCTGACAAAGATACAAAAAGCTCAAAATCGTCGCAATCCTACAAAAAGTTATTGATTTAGCTAATAAATTTAGAAATGATGGATTGGTTCAGACTCTCCAACGATGATACAGCCCCTAATATGGAATGATGGGGAGTATCATTGCAGGAACAGTGAAATTTGTCTATGGAATGATATTAATCAACTTGAAGATCTTTAGAAAGAGTAAACTATACAAAGATTTAGAATTTGATATACCTCAAAAACAAAAGGAATTGCGTCTGACTACATAAACTTAATGCAGAAAATGGCAGGTTTCTCCAAGCTATTTGAATTATATATATTCTGATTTATTTGTAAAATTAATTACAGATATGAAAGAAAAATCAATGCAGAAACGAGCTAGTTGATAAAGGAAAATCGTAAAGAATTTAGTAGAAGAAGCTCAAAATAGTTGTTAGAAAGGGTGGTCCCATTAATAGTCGATGATGATTAAATCCAATTCCAGAACTTTTCAGCTTTTTATGATGAAATTAAGACATATCGTTTGAAGAAGTGATTAGTAAGAGTAAAAGTTAACAAAGAATCTTTATTAGCCTATAAATTTAATGGATTAAAGTAGTAGATATGAAGCGGGTACAGATAGAGATAGGATTCTTAAAAAGATTGGATCTAATCTATGAACTAGTAGAACTATATAAAACAGGTAAGCATAATGAATTTCTTTACGTATTACTAAAGTTTGAAAATAACGTCGTCCAAAAGATAAAAATTAGTCTATCTAAAAGTTATGACAGAAATCTCTGATGATGATATCACAATTGGAAAAGTCATAGAACTTGCAGAGGAACTGAACTAATTTCAAAGGATGACTTATTTTACTAATTTTATTGAAAATAAGGGATATTATTTATGGTTACGACTAAGAAAATTTTCCATTTCAAGTAATATGTAAATAGTATTGATTATCTCAGAGAATATGTATCTGTCATAACTCAGCATAAGGTTAAAGGCAGTGAATATGAGAATGTCTTAGTTTTTAGTTAGATAATGGAAGATGGAATCAATATAATTTTTGATACTCTATTTGGAAAAAGGTTCTTCTAATGAGAAGTTCAAAATAGAACTAAGAGAAATTATTTCTATGTTACAATTACTAGAGCGATGAAAAATTTAATTGTTTATATGCCGAGTCAATGATCAAACAGATTATTGAAAAAGCTAAAAGATTATTTTTGAACAGAGTGATATTGTTAATGTTCTGTCATTAGTTAATGAGTAAATAAACTTTAACAATTGTTGAACTGAAATGTTGAAAAGGAGCAAAGTATGATTATATTGAAAAATGATTTACTTGAAATTTGATATTACAGGTGATTTTTAGGCTCTGAAATCAATCAACATATTGATTTTTTTATAATATGGAGTCGAAGAAGCTTTATGTGCAATAAAAATAATGATAATAGTACAGCAGTTAACTATTTTAAAGAAATATTAAAAATCACAGTTAGATATGGAATATAAGTATTTTGATTCTAAAAGGTTTTGGGATTTTTGACATAAACGACGCTTATAGTTATGTTGATGGTATAAAAGAGCTAGTCGAGCATTAGTAGGGAGCACCCAATTATCGAAATATGAGATCCATGCTTTATGATATTCGAGATTATATGACTAGAACATAGATTTGACGATGATAGGTATTATGGAAATGTATTTCGCATTTAGATGTTGACAAATATTTAGATGAGATGACAGCTTGAGCATCATTCGCATGTTTGGAATGTTTCTTCAAGGGATTAGAAACATTTTACCATCGACCAGGAAAAAGGTACAGCAAAACAATGTCTTACTCTCATCTAAAGGTCTCTCCCAAGGATATAGAACCTTTATCTTCATAGAGTATATTGAGAAATATTTGAGATAATTTGATAATGCACTCCGTATAACAAATGCATAAAAACAATAATCAAATTCAAATGGTGGAACTTTTTGGTAAAATCTAGCTCAATTTATGTATTTTTAGGGTAAAATTCACACCATTCAACTGAAAGTTATTTAAATTAGATGAAATTCTATCTTTCTGTAAAAGTGTGGTAAAACATTGATTTTAAAAGCGGATATTGAAATCTATTCAAATATGTTTCAGCCCAACTGAGGCTTGAGGCTCGTAGCATCACAATTTAGTAAACGTTAAAACTTATTTACATTCCTTATTGAAAGCATTTCGTATCATACGAGATGCTTTTCTGCTCAGCTTAATTTTATAAGTTAGGTAATTAAGAGATAGAATTTGGCCAGAAATTGTGCGATATAGCTTAAGGTAAAGTGAAGTATTTAATGTACTTTCGTCGATGATATTCTAATTTAACAAATTGGAATTCTATCAATATTTTGAACACATTTTGAGATGAGAACATTTGAAGGGTAAGAGAAATCAAAAAGGAGGTTCTTATGTGTATAGTTGACCAAGTTAAGATTAAATAGTAAACTTATATTTGTGAAGCTTTTGGGGAGCTGGGATTTGGACGATCCTTGCAGAGGAAGGAGATCTGGAAGATTATCAGGAAATTTCTGGTGCATCTGAGAAGGAAATTTCAGTGAGTTTGAGAAGGAATGGAATCTTCTCTCTGATGAACTTAAGGAAAGTCTATCGCCACAAAACGGCAGTAAATTCTTAGCAGTCTTACCTCGTGTGATTGACCAAAGAGAAATGGCTTTTCTCTGATGAGTTTGCAGGAAATAGAAGTTGGAAAAAGATATCAAAAATAGGGATGCCCTGTTAACGGAATTTCCTGACCATTTTCGAGCGAAGATGTTGAAGAAAATGTGATAGTAGAGTTAAACCCTATCTTTTAATAAAAATGGCTTCCTTTTGCGGAATATTGCGATTCTTGTTATCTCATGCTTGATTTCGATCCATCAGAGGGCAAGAAGGCAGATTATTTGCTACATTCACGATCCTGATGAGATTATCTATGTGGCAAAAAAAAGTTTCACGGAGCTGATTGAAGGGATTATGGAAGCGATCACAAAAGAGGGTAGTATATTCCCTATTTAAAAAATATTGATTCAAATTTATGAAATCAATCAGTAAATATCATTCATAAAAACCTATATTACGCTATTTTTAGTCCAACACAAACTATACTTTCCCAAAGGCTTGAAAAAGCTCGTAAAGCACCACACTCTCAAAACGTTAATTCGTTGCTGGAAGTCAAAACAAACAAAAATACTTTGCAACTTGCAAGGTATTTTTGTATGAGAACTGGCGACACACAATTAGGCTAGCTCTAACGACTTTAGTCGCAAAATACTTAATTCTCGGAAAATTAGCTATTAATATTATCAATGATAAAATAGCACGTTTTAAGGGACTGACCAAAAGTGAGAATTTAATAAAAGATTCTGACATAATTCGTTTACAACGAAACTTATTTTAAAACATATTTGTTTACATCTGTAAACAACTAGGGAGGAAGGAGAATGACAAAGAATTTAATAGTTTATATCACAGATGCAGAATGGGAAGTCATGTGTGTAGTTTGGGCAAAAACGAATGAGTAACTAGTAAAAAAGTCATTTCCATTGCAAGAAAAATGGACTGGACACTAACCACTATCAAAACGATCTTAGGTCGATTAGTTGGAAAAGGCGTACTAAATACAGAGCATGAAGGTAGAAAGTTTATTTACACTGCCAATATTGAAGAGAAAGAAGCCGTAAGGAATTATGCAGAAGATATTTTTAAACGTATTTGCAATAAGAAAGTTGGAAATGTAATAGGAAGCATCATTGAAGCATCATGTTTAAGCTTCGATGATATGTATCGACTAGGAAAATATTGAGATGAAAAATCTGCAGTAGAAGAAGTGGATTGCAATTGTCCAGAAGAACAATGCGGAATGTCATTTACTCACTGGCTACATAAGGATGAATTTAAATGAATAATGACAACAAATATTCGTCCCATAATCACTGCGGGCAGTGGGTACGATCACCATCATCACGGAAACTTTAAGGAACTTTTCTTAAAGTCATTGCCACTAGGAATCATTATTATGTTCTTTTCCCCTTTACATGGATTTAAACTACCATTCCAGTTTACTTTTCCATATTCTGATATTGTAGTAGCTATTTTATCTACTATATTACTATTTACAGGACGTCCATTCTATCAAGGTGCAGTTGACGAATTTAAACAAAAAACCCGGAATGATGGCACTCGTTTCTTTAGGTTTAAGTGTTTCATTTATACAGTATTTATGCTGCGATCATTACCTACGTAACGGGTGAACACGTGATGGACTTTTTCTTTGAATTTGCTTCATTACTATTAATCATGCTATTAGGTCACTGGATTGAGATGAAAGCTATTGGAGAAGCAGGAGACGCACAAGCAGAATTGGCTAAGTTAGTGCCGAAAGATGCTCACGCTGTTGTATTAGGAAGACGATTCAATTGAACACGACCAGTTGCTGACTTAAAGGTAGGTGATTTAATTCATGTTCGCCGGAGAAAATGTGCCAGCAGACGGATTATCGAGCGTGGCGAATCACGTTTAAATGAAGCTCTTTGACTGGAGAATCAAAAGAAGTTAAAAAGGTCTCACAGATGAAGTAATCGGGGCTCAACAAATGGAGAAGGGGTTCTTTATATTAAAGTGAATGAGACAGGTGATCAATCCTTCATCTCTCAAGTTCAGAATTTAATCAGCCAAGCTCAAAGTCAGCCTTCCAGAGCAGAAAATATTGCTCAAAAGGTTGCAGGGTGGCTCTTCTATATTGCTGTTATTGTCGCGCTAATTGCTTTTTGTAGTGTGGATGATTATTGGAGATATCCCAACGGCAGTTATATTTACTATTACTACATTAGTTATTGCTTGTCCGCACGCATTGGGTCTGGCTATTCCATTGGTAACCGCCCGTAGCACTAGCTTAGGAGCTAGCCGTGGCTTACTAGTAAAAGACCGCCAAGCCTTAGAAATAGCTCAAGATGCAGATGTGATGATTTTAGATAAACGGGTACTTTAACAACTGGTGAATTTAAAGTATTAGATGTAAAACTTCTTAATGACAAATATACAAAAGAGGAAATCATTGCCTTATTGGCAGGTATTGAAGGAGCATCTAGCCACCCAATTGCTCAATCAATTATAAGTTTTCACGGAGCGTTAAAACATAATGTCCAGCATCTTTGATTCGATTGATGTGGTTTCCGGTTTGGAGTAGAGGGTAATGCAGGTGGGCACCGTTACCAATTAATCAGTCAAAAAGCCTATGGACGTAATCTTGATATGGATACTCCAAAAGGAGCAACTCTTAGTGTCTTAGTAGAAAACGATGATGCCATTGGTGCTGTAGCTTTAGGGGACGAATTAAAACCAACGAGTAAAGAGTTAATTAAAGCTCTTAAAAAAGAACAATATTCACCAATTATGGCAACAGGTGATAATGAAAGTACTATGCTAAGTAGTAGATTTAGGGATTGAATATGTATCAAATCAATTCCACAAGACAAATATGAGTTAGTTAAACACTTAAAGATGAAGGAAAGAAAGTTATCATGGTAGGTGATGGTGTAATGATGCTCCTTCTCTCTTGCCTTTAGCAGGATGTTGGGAGTAGTTTTAGGTGTTGGAACCTAAGTTGCGTTGGATTCAGCTGACGTCATATTGATCAATCCGACCAGGAGATATTGAATCATTCATTGAATTAGCACAAAACAACTCTGTAAAATGAACAAACCTATTTTGGGGAGCTGGTTATAACTTTATAGCTATCCTCTAGCTTTATAGGAATTTTGGCCCTATTGGTATCACATTAAGCTCCCCGCATTAGAGCAGCAATCCTAATGTCTGCCAACAGTCATCGTCGCCATTAATGCTATGTTATTAAGTTTAGATCCAAAAATAACGGTTAATGATCGAATGATTGAAACCCTTAAAGCATCAAGATACACAGTTTTACAGGAGAAAAGAGATGTGGCATTTGTTTGTAAATCGTGTTGGTAGTATAGATTTTTTCTACCAGCCACGATTTTAATTTATTATAGAACCGATTTCTGTTAAATCCTAAAAGCCACCTATTTCTGACAGTTTTATAGCTTCTTGTTATCTTCTATTTTCTTGACAATAATACCACTGTCTCCACACACGCTTTTTAACTATAAAAAGACCCTCCATGAGCATTTGATTATATTAAAAATTAAACCAACTTGGAGGTGTTTTTTTATTTAATTTCATTTACGGGGGCTGGTGCCAATTAAAATTGCGTATTTTTATTTAAAATGTATTAGAATTAAAACTATAAAATATGCACGAAAAATAAATCAAAATTAAAAAGTACAAATTAATGAAGTGATTGGTTGATAAAAATAGTTAATAATTGGTTAAACAAAACATATAACTGCTGAATTTCTATAGAAGAACCATTATAAATCTCCTCCAAATATTGAAAAACCATTACAGTGGGAAGTATACTTTAAGACTATATATTTCTTGAAAATCTAGTTTCATGCAATACAAATATTGACATGCAATTATTAATTGGTGGATTTTGTTGACATCTACAAAGGTTTAATGTTAGAATACATTCAAAAATATATTTGAATGAGGTGTTTTATGATTCAAAATATTGTTACTTCAATAATCCTGTATTCTGGGACAGCCGTAGACTTACTTATTATCCTAATGTTATTTTTTGCCAAAAGAAAAAGCAGAAAGGACATCATTAACATCTATTTAGGACAATTTCTAGGCTCTGTTAGTCTAATATTCCTAAGTTTGCTTTTTGCATTTGTCTTAAATTATATTCCTAGTAAAGAGATTTTAGGTTTACTCGGTTTGATTCCAATTTTCCTAGGCCTCAAAGTTTTGCTTTTAGGAGATTCTGATGGAGAAGCTATTGCAAAAGATGGTTTGCGAAAAGACAATAAAAACCTGATTTTTCTAGTCGCTATGATTACTTTTGCAAGTTGTGGCGCTGACAATATTGGTGTCTTTGTCCCATATTTTACCACCTTAAATTTAGCGAATTTGATAGTGACTTTACTTACTTTTCTAGTCATGATTTATCTCTTGGTTTTTTCTGCCCAAAAATTAGCACAAGTCCCTTCTGTTGGAGAAACTTTGGAAAAATATAGCAGATGGTTTATTGCCGTTGTCTATTTAGGATTGGGGATGTATATCCTGATTGAAAACAACAGCTTTGACATGCTATGGGCTGTGTTAGGCTAGGAGAAAAAATCATGAAAAAAGATAGTATCTGTCAAGTGGATGTTATAAATCAACAAAATGTTACAACCGCAACGAACTACCTTGAAAAGGAAAAAGTCCAAAAATCACTTCGCATTTTATCAAAATTTACCGATAATAAACAGATAAATATCATCTTTTATCTCCTTGCTGTTGAAGAACTCTGTGTCTGTGATATAGCCTGTTTACTAAATCCTCGCATGGCTCTGCCTCTCCACCATCTTCGTAAATCTAGCCAATCAAAACATCTTGGACACTAGAAGAGAGGGAAAAATTATATATTATTTTATAAAAGATGAGGAAATCAGATGTAATCAACTAGGATAACAACTATTTTTACTACTTTTCCATGATTATAGGAGATTACATATGAAATGATGGTACATACTCACAAGAAATACGTGCTCTGTATCAAATGTTTAAGAAAAAAGTATAATTTAAAGCAAAGCGACCTAGGTAATGCAGGTCAAGTTAGCCAAGTTGAAAAGGGAGGAATTTGAAAGGATTTGTATCTTTTATTTTTTGTTTCATTTATGCCCTATGCTACTGGAATAGTTAGTAGTCATCATGAATCATACGGCACAGCTCTTTTATGGACTGATCGTTATTGTTTCAACGGTAGCAAACTGGTTTTTACATGTAAAAGTACTCGATAAACCCAATATGATCAGAAAGAATTACCTGAAGCTACCGCACAATATAGAAAGTTATTGATACCTGACCTAATAATTAAAGGAGTGATTGATTCTATCCTTAATTCTCTATCCTCCGATTATGATGTATAGTGTTTTAATTGCGGCATTTTACATCATAACTTTAAAAACACTATCCGAAAAAAGAGTGAATAACTAAAAAACGGTGACCAAAGTTAGGTGTATTATTTTAATGCTTAGAGACCCAAACTATTCCCCTATTTTTAAAAATATTGATTCAGATTTTATGAAATTAAAAAGTAGATATTGTTCAGAAAACTTTTGATATTACGCTGTTTTTAGTCCAACTGAAACTCATACTTTCCAAACCAGGTCTTAAGAAAGCCCGTAAAGTTTCACAATTTAGTAAACGTTAATTCGAAAGAATTACTATACTTACAAAGAGCACCTTTCTTGGTGTTCTTTTATCGACACTTTGTAGATTTATAATTGGGAATCTCGTTGAATGGTATCAGGTAAATGAAAATTCGGCGATAATATCCTATTTCTTCGTACTTTAGTCTATCATTTATACGTAAAAACTCTAGCTATCAGGTAGTTGATAGTTAGAGTTTTATTCATATGATTTAATGAGATTAAATAAGGCTTCTACTTCTGATGACAGTGTAGCTGATTTGAGATAAGCGTAATAAACTGTAAATGTTATCTCGTCCTCCGGTATTAGAGGGATTTTTATTAAATCATCATCTTCATCAGAAAGTGCGATATCAGCCAGCAAACTTACGCCAACCTTTCTTTAAAAGTTCTTTAATAATGATAATGTCGTCACTCTTAAAGAATATTTCTGCCTTGTTTTTGATACTTTTGATTAAGTAGTTCAAAAGCTTTCAGGTGAACAAAGTGTTCGTCTAAGAGTATAAAGGATTGATTTACTAAATCTTCAAAAGTGAGGGAAGGAGCAGTAGCAAGATGATGGTTCTTAGATAAAACGACATACAGTTCTTTATGAAAGAGTTCATGTGTCTCTATTGAAGGATGATTAAGTGGTTCAATCAATCCGAGTAAGTTTCCGCATCTAGTTCTCCTTAAGGAGAAGGTTTAATAATTCTACGGATCCACCACGAATAGGACGTACCTTTTTAAAAATCAAATTCAGTTTCTTTTATTTTAAGACAGAGAAAAGATACTGAATGATAATAGGAGGAATCCTACAGTAGAGCAATGCGCCAAAGAGCGATTAATTTCTTTGCGAGTAGAAATGACCTCAGGTAAAAATCAGTTTCTGTATGCTTCAGAAGGATTTGTCCTTGATTAGTTAGTTTAAAGGAGCGATGTGAAGGATCATGGTGAATCAATTTGCAATTAAAAGATTCCTCTAAGCGCTTGATGGCATAAGAAATAGATGGTTGGCTGACTTTATGTTGTTTTGCTACTTCCGTATAGGATTGAAGCTGGCAGAGGTCATAAAAATATTGTAGATCTTTTAAATTCATATGGGCTCACTTTCATTAATTGGAGAAAGAATATGGAAATCACCAGATAAATAAATTTTATCCGTATCCTACAATTTGACTATACGAGTATTCGCTGGTTAAAATGTAAGTGAGTCAGGGATATCAAAGATTATCTAAGATACTTTCAAAAATGACCAAGATCTTTTCTCGTTTATCAATAGGGAGCTGTTTAATCTTCATGTTGATTCTTTTGAGTGAAAGATTGTCAGTCTTATCAGAGGTTGATTCAAGGCTATCAAAATTGAAAAATTCCTCTGGGGTCATCTCTAGGGCGTCAATCACTTTTTCAAGACTGTGAATGGTCAGATTCACATTTTGGTTTTCGAGTTGGTTGATATACTTAAGCCCAAGTCCCGCTTGTTCCGAAAGTTCTTCCTGGCTCATTTTGTTTTGTGTTCGAAAATATTTCACTTTTTGGGAAATATATTGTTGTAAATAGTTTTTAGTTGTCATATAAATAGAATACAAGTTTTTGTATGACAAAAACACCCTTTAAAAATACGAAGTATTGTATAAAAACTTAAATGATATTTATCTATTGTAACTTGCCTTATAAATTTATATTTTAGTATGGCTTTATTTGTCCGATGGTAAAGAGCGATTACCGAAAAATCTTATGAGTATAGAAATTTTATAACATAAAGAGGTTAAAGAATCACAAAATGAGTGCTTTGAGTAATAATCTGCAGAATAAAGAGTTTTCACAACGCTTACTTCTAGACTCATTATAACATATACACTAACGATTGTATTTTTAAATAACAAAGTTCGTCTCAAAATACATATCATAGTGGTATAATATTATCAAAAGGAGGTTGCACTATGACTGCACATGATATTTTTAAACAATCCTTTCCTTAATAAAGGGACTGCCTTTACCTTAGAGGAGCGGAAGGAACTAGGTCTTATTGGTTTATTGCCACCTTATGTTCAAAACCATTGAAGAACAAGTACGGCAAACTTATGCACAGATGAAAACAAAAGCTCAAATGATTTGGAAAAGCGTCTTTTCCTAATGGAAATTTTTTAATACCAACCTGACTCTTTTCTATTACCTCTTTTCTCAACATTTGGAGGAATTCAATCCAATTGTATACGATCCAACCATTGCAGATACCATTGAAGGCTATAGTGACCTCTTTGTAGATCCACAATATGCGGGATATCTTGATATCAATCATCCTGAAAATATTGAAGCCACTTTGAAAAATGCTGCCGGCGATCGCGAGATTCGTCTCATTGTTGTAACAGATGCAGAAGGAATCCTTGGAATTGGGGACTGGGGAACAAATGGTGTCGATATTTCTGTTGGGAAATTGATGGTCTACACGGGTGCTGCTGGAATCGATCCTTCTATGGTTCTTCCTTTAGTTATTGATGCAGGGACTAACCGTGAAGAACTTCGTAACAATCCTAATTACTTAGGGAATCGTCACGAACGGGTTCGCGGAGATCGTTACTACGACTTCATTGACCAATTTGTTCAAACAGCAGAACGTCTCTTTCCTAAACTCTACCTTCACTGGGAAGACTTCGTCCGCTTGAATGCTGCCAATATTCTTGAAAAATACCGGAAACAAATTCCAACTTTTAATGATGATATTCAAGGTACAGGAATCGTTACCTTGGGTGGTATCTTTGGTTCACTGGATATTAGTGGTGAAAAATTAACAGATCAAGTTTATCTCTGCTATGGTGGTGGTACTGCGGGTGCAGGAATTGCCTCTCGTGTTCTTCGTGAAATGGTGAGTGAAGGTCTTTCTGAAGAAGAAGCCTATAAACGTTTCTTTATGGTTGATAAACAAGGTCTTCTCTTTGATGACATGGATGACCTAACTCCTGAACAAAAACCGTTTGCTAAGAAACGTGCTGACTTTAGTAATGCAGACAAGTTGACTGACCTGCTTGAAGTAGTGAAGACTGCAGAAGCCAAACCATTCTTGTAGGAACTTCGACTCAGCCTAATACCTTCACTAAAGAAATAGTAGAGGCTATGTGTGAAAAATACAGAGCGTCCGACGATCTTTCCCTTTGTCAAATCCAACCAAACTAGCTGAAGCTAGTGCCAAAGATTTGATTGAATGGTCAGATGGCAAAGCTTTTTGTCGCAACAGGAATTCCTGCTGATACGGTTTCTTATAAAGGTGTCGACTATGTGATTGGTCAAGCCAATAATGCCTTGATTTACCCAGGTCTTGGTCTAGGTATGCTGGCTTCTGAAGCAAGTCTTTTGACTGATGAAATGATTGGAGCAGCGTCTCATTCATTGAGTGGTATTGTCAATCCAGGTCAACCAGGAGCTCCTGTTTTGTCACCATTCAAGTATGTAGCAGATGTTTCTATTAAAGTAGCGGAAGAAGTCACTAAAAAGCGCAAGAGCAAGGTCTTGCACGCGCTAAGGAAACAGATATGGCCAAAGCCGTTCGTGATTTGAAGTGGTATCCAGAGTATAGATAATTCATTCCTGTCTGCTATCCTTCTATAGCGACAGATTTGTATGGGCTGTGGACTTAAGAAATTTAGAAAGGATACCTATGTCACTCTTTTTAACTTCGATTACGAGTATCATTCCGATTATCGCTATTATTGTTTTGGGGTATATTCTTCAGGTGAAGGGATGGTTTGGAGACACTTTTGGACCTAACCTATCTCGTTTGATCATGAATGTAGCCTTGCCAGCATCAATCTTTGTGTCGGTGATGAAATACCTAACACTAGATAAACTAATCAGTCTTTCTGGAGGTCTCCTTTATACTTTTGTAGCCTTTATCATGGGATATATCGTAGCTTATATTGCAGTTATACTTTTTCAAGGTCCGTCCAGGACGAGCGAGGGACCATGATTAATACCTTTGTGAATGCCAATACTATTTTTATCGGTTTACCTTTAAACGTTGCTCTTTTTGGTGATCAGGCTCTTCCTTATTTCTTAATTTACTATATCACCAACACGATTTCCACCTGGACATTGGGCGTGTATTTGATGACGAGCGATAGTAAATCGGGTCAAAGTAAGGAGACAACTAAATTTGACTGGAAGAAATTGCTACCAGCTCCGCTTGTAGGTTTTCTTGTGGCTCTACTATTTTTGATTCTCCGAATCTCTATTCCAGATTTCGCAACGAATACCTTTAACCTATGTTGGAAATATCGTCACCCCCTATCTCTGATTTATATTGGTATCGTTCTTGCAAAGGCAGGCTTGAATACCATTGCTTTTGATAAAGATACAATTGTCACTTTAGTTGGACGCTTTATCCTAGCTCCTCTAATCATGCTTCTTGTATTGAAGTTCTTTGCACCAAATATGGCGACAGTAGAATTTAAGACCTTTATGATTCAGTCCGCTACACCAGCTTTAGCTGTTCTCCCAATCCTTGCTAATCAGGGAAAAGGAGATGTGGAATTCTCTACGAATGTAGTGACTCTAAGTACGGTTCTATTTATCGTTGTTATTCCAATATTACAAACTTTATTAGGATAATAAGGAAGAGGATAGGATTGAAAGTTATGTTAAGAAATTCCCCTATTTAAAAATATTGGTTCAAATTTTTATGAAATGAATAAGTAGATAACGTTCTGAAAAGCCTTGATATTACGCTATTTTTAGTCCAACTGAAACCCACGCTTTCCAAGCCAGGTCTTAAGAAAGCTCGTAAAGCTTCACAATTCTCAAAACGTTAATTAGTTACTGGACAGCAGAATACAAACGAAAACACTTTGCATCTTGCAAGGTGTCTATGAGAACTGGCGGTGCGCAATTAGATAGCTCTAGCGACTTTTAGTCGCAGAGAGATATGCTATGATGCACAGTTGCCTCAAGAAAACAATGCTTCTTGGTCCACCCTGTTAGACAAGCTTCAAAACCAAGGAATCCAACAGGTTTCTCTTGTAGTTACAGATGGCTTTAAGGGGCTTGAGCAGATTATCAGTCAGGCTTACCCATTAGCTAAACAACAATGTTGCTTAATTCATATTAGTCGAAATCTAGCTAGTAAAGTGAAACGAGCAGATAGAGCGGTTATTCTGGGGTAATTTAAAATGATTTATCGTGCTGAAAATTTAGAAATGGCAGTACAAGCTTTTAGAGGACTTTCTAGCCGAATGGAAACTAAAAGTATAGGAAAGTCATGGAAAGTCTGGAGAAGACGGATAATCTTTTAACTTTTTATCAGTTTCCCTACCAGATTTGGCACAGCATGTATTCGACAAACCTCATTGAGTCTCTTAACAAAGAAATTAAACATCAAACGAAAAAGAAGGTTCTTTTTCCTAATGAGGAGGCTCTGGAACGTTACTTAGTTACGTTGTTTGAAGATTATAATTTCAAGCAAAGTCAACGAATCCATAAAGGGTTTGGTCAATGTTCTGATACACTTGAAAGCTTATTTAATTAACACTCCGTAACTCTACTTGAGTGTTTACACATAATTATTGACAGTATCAAAAAAATAAAGTAAATTGTTTTTCATCGTAATATAATTGGATATTAGTAAAGAGAAATTTTATCTATATATCAGATATCAGCAATTGCTTTTGCTGTCACTTTTCGCTACAATAGTTACAAGGAGGAAATAAAAATGTTAAAAGAAGTATTAACCGTCGCAAAAGTTGCGAAAAAATCATCTCTCTTCTTAGGAGGGGTAGCATTTGGGACGCTTGGCTTGAAAGTCTTAGCAAGTAAAGAAGCTAAGAAAGGCTATTCTAAGGCCTTGGCTAAAGCTTACAAATTGAAAAGATGGACTGGATGCATCTGTTTCGTTGTAAAAACAACACGGTGATGATGTTTTTACAAGACGCTAAATATTTATACGAACAGGAAAAGAAAGAAGAACAATTAGATAGCCTGACAGGTGAATAATATGTCTTTTTAAAGTGCTACAGAGGATATCAACATATCCGATTATCGTCCTCGTTTTCACTGACCTTGGATATTCAAGATTATCTTCGTTCCTTGGCTAAAGATGAAAAAGGGATCGACTCTATTCAGTTTTATATGGATCAGCAGCACTTTACTCTACGTATGAAAGAAGGCTTCTCTGTATTAGAAAATGCAGAGGCCTTTTTAAAAAAAATTGACAAGGGGAAAAGTTTCGGACTTGATGACGCTTCCCATTCGTAGAGAAGAGAGTGCTTATTCAATTGTATCGGGTGCAGCGATTAAGCGTTTGGCTGTTTCGAAGTTTTGTACCCCTACCCTATTCGTTATATTTGGACTTGTTATCAGGCTTTGGGTTATGTCAAAGAAGCCTATCAAACTTTAGCGCGCAAGGAACTAACCATGGAGGTCTTGGACTGTTCGGCCATTTTGTTGTCCTTGTTTATGAACCAATCCAAGACAGCTAGCAACATCATGTTTATGCTTGATCTGGGTAATCATCTGGATCAGTGGTCTTTAAGAAAAACAGCAACAGATTTGGAACAAAGCCTTCTTGCTAAAGAAAGTGATGTTTTCTTAGTGCAGGGGAGACATGGTCATCAGCATCAAGAGCTCTGATGTTCAAGTAGACGATGTGTTAGTTGTCTCCCAAGGGAATGAAATCTTGTTTGACGGCCAAGTGGTTTCGGGCTTAGGCATGGTCAACGAGAGTTCCTTGACAGGAGAGAGTTTCCCTGTTGAAAAGAAAGAGGGAGATTCTGTATGTGAGAATACTGTTTTGGAAACAGGAGAGTTAAGAATTCGTGTGACTGATAATCAGATAAACAGTCGTATTTTGCAACTCATCAATCTGATGAAAAAATCTGAAGAGAGTAAGAAGACAAAACAACGTCATTTTATTAGGATGGCAGACAAGGTTGTAAAATATAACTTCTTAGGTGCTGGTTTGACTTATCTGTTAACAGGTTCGTTTTCAAAAGCCATTTCCTTTTTATTGGTGGATTTTTCATGTGCTCTAAAAATATCCACACCTGTAGCCTATCTTACGGCCATAAAGGAAGGTCTCAAAATCGAGAAATGGTTATTAAAGATGGTGATGTATTAGAAAAATATCTGGAAGTGGATACTTTCTTGTTTGATAAAACGGGTACCATCACGACGAGTTATCCTTTGGTTGAAAAGGTTCTTCCTTTCGGAGATTATACTGAGAAAGATATTTTAAGAATAAGTGCATGTTTGGAGGAACATATCTATCATCCTATTGCCAATGCAATTGTTAAACAAGCTGAAATTGAAGGCATTGAACACGAAGAAATGCATGGCAAGCTTCTAGTATGTTGCAAAGCAAAGGGATTAAATCGCAAAATTGATGGTCAATCGGTTGTCATTGGAAATTATGTACTAATGCAAGACGAGCAGGTAAGAATTAGTTCTGAGCAACTGGCCTTGATTGAGCAATATAAGACTCATTACAATTTATTGTTTTTGGCTTATAAGAAAGAATTAATTGGGATGTTTTGTATCCACACTCCCTTGAGAAGCGAGGCGAAAGTTGCATTGAAAAAGCTAAAGCGCCAAGGGAAAAAACTGATTCTGGCAACTGGTGATACGTTGGCTAGAACAGAAGAGTTGGTTAAAGATCTGCCATTTGACAACGTCTATACTGATTTAAAAGCCAGATGGTAAGTTTCAGTTGGTTCAGGAGTTACAGAAAGCTGGCCGAACTATTTTGATGGTTGGAGACGGGTTAAACGACTCTGCTCGCCTTTGACGCTTGCAGATATTGGGGTTGTGATGAATGAAAGTGCGGATATTTCTAAGCAGATGAGTATATTTTATTATTAGATAATCGTTTAGATTTCTTCGAGGAATTGAATTCTTTATCTGAATCGTTACAGAAATTAATTCAAAGAAATATTCAAGAAACAGTTGTAATAAATGGAAGTTTAATCGGATTTGGGTTGTTAAATTGGTTAAGCCCATCTAATCTTTCGATACTGCACAATCTGACTACTTTAAGAATCGTCCTTCGTAGTCTTTCTATTAAAAGTAGGTAAGAGACCGAGGAGCTGAGGTCATAAAAACCAAAAGGAGTTGTCTCATTTGAGAATAACGGCTCTTTGTCAACTGTAGTGGGTTGATGGAAAATTATACCCTGGAGAGGACCAAATTGGTTCTCTCCTTTTTGATGTTCAATGCAATGAGGATTCTAGTTTTGAAGTTTTAAAGTTCCGGAAGCCAAAAGCATTTCGTTTGATGATCTTGATGAGGTTATTAGTAGCTTCTAGTTTTGCGTTTGAGTAGGGCGGTTCTAGTGCATTTATGATCTTGCCCTTATCTTTCAAAAAGGTCTTAAACACAGTTTGAAAAATAGGATTTACACAAGAAATTGTTTCTTCAATAAGCTCAAAGAGATGGTCAGCTTGTTTCTCTTGAAAATGAAAGAGTAATAGTCGATAGAGGTCATAGTAAACCCCTTGTATAGTACTATTATTATGTATCATAAATTTGTTAGATTCACACTAAGGAATAGAGAATGGTATTTAATTAAAAAGATATAATAAACAAGAAAAACAGTAAACCTTTTCGATTTACTGCTCTTCTACATAATTTATTAGTTATTTCATTTTTCTTAACTGTTGTAAAATACTCTCGCAATCCCAACAATACAACAATACCATCAACTATAGGTATAACATACCAAATACTTGTGCTCCAAATATGTATGGAAGAAAATCATGGTTGGAATAAATAAAATTACTTGTTTTAGCATAACTAAAACACCAGTTGTTTTACCATCTCCAATCGCTTGAAAAATGTCATAATCATAATCATTACCCCATAAACAATGAAAATACTATACATTATACGAAAGTTTGGAACCGCTAAAAATAGTGTTTCATCAGACAATCCAAATAAATTAAGAATCTGTTTAGCAAATCTTCTGCCGGTATCCAAAAACAAGTCTGCCATACTAATGGAACTAATAGTAAAAACATTAAATATACCCTATTATATTGTTTGCTCCGAAATTGGCACCAATAGCAGGTTGTAATCTTGACTCATTCCCCTATAGCGGAATGAAAGAAAAAGCTTGTATTCTTAATGATACCGCCATAATGGCTGAAAGTTTCTCCTCCATATCGAAATGCCTGACCATAAAGAAAAACTCTGTTGAATAATAGTGAGCACCTGCATAAGCATAGCAGAAACTCCTCACCGAAAACTATCTTCCTGTTATTTCCTTTTTCTTTTCTCATCAAGCCAATTTTTACAGTTTCACTCTTAAATACCAAAGCGTAACACTGCCTGAATAAATTGTGTGCTGTTATTGGTAGCAATAGCAGCTCCTCAACTCCATGTTCTCTGAAACATTATCATTAAACTGTGATCTCAATACTATATTTATTCCCGTCCTAATGACATGATTAACATGGCTCGTTTCCATTAAACCCTCACCACGCATCACCATTATCGCCTGCGTGCAAAATTCACAAATATGATCCAAGAAAATAATTCAAATAACGAGTAGAAAGATCTAAAAGTTCTCCCTTAGTCTCCAAATATCATAAGAAGTTGTCCGCAACAGTACCCAATATTGTAAACTGATTGTTGAGCAATAACAAAACCCAAAAGCAAAAGATTCCCCATAACTTTGTCGTCAATGGTCTCTTTGATTTCCTTTCTCTCCAAACTGCTCCTGAAAAGTAAAGATGTTGACCCCACACCAATCAAGGTAGCAACTCCCGCGTACTGATGTAGGTAAATGGGGTAGCAATGCCTCACTGCCGTCATGGCTTTTTCACTCAAGTATTTGACCCGGCAAAATCCTGCATCCATTAACGGATATACTCCAATAACAATCATTCCTAATATCGCAGGTAATGATATGCTTAATTAATATTTTGTAATGGCCAGCTGTTAATAGCTCTTTACTATTTTTATTCATACAATTAACTTCTTTCGTTTTCTATTAGAACGTCAATGACCATTTTAAGAATGCGATGTTGTGAAATTAAATGTTCTCTGATACCCAATGTCTCACAACCTAAGATGAAAGTATTAATCAAATCATTGAGTAAAATTCCAAGATTCTTTAGAAATCGTCAAACCTCCGTTTTCCTTTAACATTTGCTCAAACCTCATATCACTATCCCTTATATCTTGTATAAAGTTGTTGTAAGGTTTCATCTTTCCTGCATCGACTGCAAGAACATAACATATACTGGAACAAATATATTGTTGAAAGCGCCTTATCAACCATATAGTTCAGCTTAATACCTCTATACCCAAAGGGTTTGGAATTTCAGCTATCTAATAATATCTTCCTATATTTACAACCCTGGATCATCATGTCGTAAAGAATTTCAGATGTACTTTTATAATGATGATACAATCCTCCTGCGGATAGTCCGGTAGCTTGTACTAAAATCATGCATACTTGTGTTTTTATATCCCTTATTGTAAAAACTTCCAATGCAGACTCTGTATTTCTAATTTTCTTCAGTTGTTGATAGCCTTTCTTTTCATTTGCCTCCTTACCGATACAGTTATCGGTAATTGTATTTTAACATTAACCAACCAAAATTGTCAATATCTCAAATATACAAGATAACCTACAATATTTTTATCTGTAGAAAGTTCTTTCAAAAAGAGATTAAAAACTCCCTGACAAAGTAATCCCCATAACCATAAAGGCGATATGATATTTATAAAACATGATTTATTGTATATCAAAATACACTTCATTTAACTGTTGAACAGATTGTTTCCTTATTAACCTATGCAGATAGTTTAGATTTTGTAGAAAATCGTTGATACAAAAAGCAAGTGACTGTTAGAAAATCACTTCAACAATAATGGTGTGAATTTTGGTATTTAGTAGCACAATTCGTGTATTTTTAGTGCAATTCACAATTCATTCAAAATGAAAGTTATTCAAATTAGATAAAAATTGTTCTTTCTGGAAAACGTGGGAAAACATTGATTTTAAGCGCATCTGAAACTTATTCAAATAGAAGTGTTTCCAACTGTGTCTTAAGAAAGCTCGTAGCTATCACAATTTTCAAAACGTTAATCAAAACGATTATATCAACGTTTGACAGACATCCAAGAGTATTCTCTTTGGATGTCTATCTGCAACCAGAAATTTCCCCTTTAAAATTTCTGAGTTTTCCTGAATTTATCTGAACATCTATGGATGAGTAATTATATTATTTTACCCACTATAAGTTGGTGTTCTAACAAATATGCAATGATATAAGATTAAATTATTTATAAGCACTTTACTTTAGATTTACTTAACTTTAAGGTTTCATTTTAAATAAAAATCGATCATATTTATATTAATAAATGATATATTAACAGTATATGTAGATTTAAAATCTCATACAAAGAGAATATGGCGGAAAGTCAAATGAGTAACTCTACCAGGAATATGATGTTGAATCTTTGTTCATAGCTTACTTTATCTCTATTACTTCATGGCTCAACAGGAGGTTTTTAGGAATAGTAGATAAACTGAATAGGAGATTTATTACTAATGAAAGTAGGATTTTAGGGACAATTGATTGATTCACATATAAAATATGTAGATTTTCATAAAAAGTAATTGAGAATTATATACCCGACACCCAAAAGAAGATTTCCCTATTGATACTGAAATGTAAGATTCTATTCAAATACTAGATTACAAAATATTTATAGGCAATGGTAAATGAAGATACTCAAGGAAATTTCGTTTGTACTAGAATCTTAGTACATTGATTTGGAAGATTTAAAAGATATATGGTATGAGATTCTCGAATATGAAGATCTACTAATTTCATCCTTAGAAGCATCGAAACAATTTACTCAGGAAGAATTTGAATGTCCAATTGAGAGTTATTTCAATTCTCTGTTTATCAAAATTATGAGCTATGATAACAAACTTGCTCAGTATTTCAAATCATTCAAAAAGTGCTAATGACAGAGTTATATCTCATTATATTTACTCCTGTTAATAACTTTCCAATATTCTGACCTGGTTGTGCAGAAAAGATTGCTTTATGGAGAGAATAGAAAGTGAAATAGAGGAAACTCAAAAGTTTGATGAATCTATTTGGTTAAGTTTCTGAGAAGACTAAATTGTAATTTTTACAAAATTCTTTGAACGAGGAGGAAATTCATTTTATAATCTTTACATCGATCAACAAAGAGACTAAAGAAAAATTTATATAAAAATATATTGGCATTTTTAAATGAAGATAGTTTGATTATTTTAGAGTCAGACAAAAAGAAAATTTCAGAGCACTTTATGGAATTATTAATAATACGGCTACCAGATAGCAGGCATTTGCCAGATGGAAAAAGCTAGAATATTTGAATTTAAGTCACAGAGAAGTATGTCGGAGTTGATACCAGTACATCTCCAAATCTAACTAAACCTTTCTTATTTGAAGATGATGATGAATATGTATTAAATGTAAGTAGTCTTATAGGAATAATTAACAATGCGAATTGATTAAAGAAATCGTTGATTATAGCTTATATCAATAGTCAAGATAGAATCGCTGTCTTCGCAAATGGAGATGCCTTGTTTCGAATGTGGAAATCATCAAATCAGGTGATTAATGAAGGTGCTTTGAATATAAAATCTAGCTTTGTTTCCTTATGAAAGTGTTCAATATAATATGGAAATGTTCGATAAAATTGTATTAAACTATCCATTTGAAATAGGAGGAGAGTTTTATAATATTCATAGTTGGGAAATAATTGACAGAGAATTAACAGATCTGTCACTTATGTCGAAAGCTTATCTTTGGCTCAATTGATGTATTTTCTAAGAATCAACATTATATATAGGGAGTTTCATTTTATTTTTAGAAGATATAAATATCCGTGGATTACGAACAAATAAAATCTTTTTAACGAAATTGTGTTGAATGTTTTATATCGTAATAAAGAATCAATTTTATCAAATTATAAAAAGGAAACTATGGAGATTAATTTAGTGTCCAAGTCTGTGCTAGATAGAAATTCTAATCCCAGATATCCGATACAAAAACAAACTATTTTAATAAAATAGTTTTTGAGCATTTAAATCATCATGATACTTTATTAGCCCTCAGATGGGATAGAATATTTGCTGACAATCTCTAAATCAACATTAGAATTTGAAAACACAATCAATTAACTTACTAGAGAATTTCCTAAGGATAGAGTTTTGTTGTTTGAAAAATTAAAGAAACAGACAATGAGAAAGTTCGCAACTTTCAGTTTATTTGAAGTTGAGATTAGATATTTTGTCTGCAGCCTAATTCTAGAATTCGATCTCCTAAAGACAGTTCTTTAAAAGTGTTAGTGGAAAAGTATCGCTAAGATTATCAAAGAACTTGAATTAGGAACCAGGTATATAGTGAATCAGATATAGTTAAGTATCGTCAAATGTTTTAGAAACAAATACGTAAAGATTTAGTATCTATCATGTCATTGTATAATCAGTATGACTTGATATTAAAATTTCAAAATATATTATCTTCAATTATTTTTAATATTGATATTCATCGTAGAAGACTAACCACATTTTCAAATAAGACAGACATACAAGCTGAAAATTTAAATAAGTTTCGTAAACAAACAATAGATTCTAGAGAAGAGGCTCGAATATACAAAACCAATATTAGAGTATCTTATTGAGGAAAATTTAGTAACAAATTTGGAATGACGTATCAATTAATTCCAAGTGACGATATTGTCGATGAATTAATTGCGTATGGAAAAATATATATTAGATTTTCAACTTCTTTCAGATGCTTATTCGTATGGTGCTCGGAATTGGTTTTTATTAAAATTGAAGATAATTATGTTGTAAAACATATCAGAGACTGAGGATTATATTCAATATCGCTAATGAAATAAAAAGAAAATATAAGTATGGTGAATATACTCATAAAGATAATGAATTTGATCGTGAATGATTGAAAAGATAAAAATCATTCAATCAAGATACAAAAGTGGATTTTGATGCTTTTATTTATTTTTATCTATATTTTCAAGTTATCAACATATTTTAGGAATTAAAGGCTCTAAGCTTTATTGACTGTAGAAGGAAATATAGTAATGGGTAACATAGAGGATTTTGCTAGATATTTTGAAAGAACATTCAGAGTATAATACTGAAATTTTTATGGTATTTTTGAAATTTATAGTTATAGACGATCGGGAAATTGCCACTGAAGGAGTGATTCCAATATGGGAAAAAGAAGAAAAGGGTTAACAAATTTTCAGCTAAGCCAATCATTGTTACTAAAAATAAAATTATTTTCACCTATTATTCTTGATAGATTACAAAAAGAATGGATAGATGGAATTTTTAACTTCACTTTTACCATATAATACAGGTATGCAAATACACTTTTAAATATTATAAATACTGGAAGAAATTTTTATGAACAACAGATAGTTAAAGATATAAAGGACTTATTTACAGACGATAGATACACTGTTTATGCTTTCGATCAAGAACTATATAAATTAGATACTAAGGGAATCATCCAAGAGATTTAGAGATTATGATTTAATAATAATTGATAATTCTAAGACTGAAATATGGCTACTTGAGGTTAAATATATGAGATTGAGTCAAACAATGAAAGATATTATGGTGACCAGAAAGAGTATTTTCTGGGAAAGAAAGCGAAAGGTATTAAATTTAAGCGTAGAGTAGAATATTTTGAAGAGAATCTAGATGTAATTTGTAGAAACATAGGATTGGAAAAACATATTCATTAAAAATCATATTTTCGTAACCAATAAACTAATAAAGTCGATTTTTGTGGAATATCCATTTGAAAATTATTAGTTTTAATGAGTTTAAATCTCGTAAGTTATTTTAAAAAGATAAAAATATTCAATCTTTTATTTCTTGGAGATGATTAATATATCTCACATGGCCTATGAGGTACAACCTCAATTTATAAAATATAAGTAAAGTAAGTGTTCTTACCTTTTTAGATTTCTAAAAGCAACTCTCCCCGACTGTTTGATTGACTGTGTCAGTTGTATTAACGTAGGTCTTGGTAACTTTGTTTATCACTACGTAAGGCGCTCTGAAATCTCTTCCAAGGATACGCCAGCCACGTCTTGCCAAAGTAGCACCAGTATGTCTTAATTTGTGTGGGGAAGCTGGTAGAAAGTTCAGGATGTCGTCTTCGTATAGAGTTCATTCTATGGTTTAGGTAGTCTATATGAAGAGGAACATTAATTCCATTTGATCTATTATTGTAGTGTAAAAGAGAAATTGTTTTTCACTCTGCTTTTAATTTCAAATTGTTTTTAGTTGCCTTTTTTGTTCTTTTTCCATCTCTTTTAGAATATCCATAAGTTCTTTTGGTGCCTGAACAAAGTTATTTTGTTACCTTTTGTAGATTTTAATTCTTCCAAAACGATCTAATGCTTGTTCAATTAAATTTTCGTTATTATCAAAAATTTTGTTCCACTAATATCAACAGTAAATACTACATCTTTAAATGTATAGCTTTTCACTTCGACTGATGATTTAAGTATCCCATCAATTCAATTGTTTCATTCTCTTTATTAATTACAAAGGTATTTTCTTTTCAGGAAAATACTTATTTTTCGGAAAGTTAGCTAATAATATTTATCAATGATAAAAAGCGCAAGTTTTAATTAATTTGCGCTTTTTATACTACTTTTCATGAATTGTAACTTAAACTATTGTTTGGTTGATAAAAGGTTCAAGATAGATAAATACATGATAATATGATTCCTGATATCATTGTTTTATGATTCAAAAATTATTTTTACACTACTCATCTGAAGAAAAATTATGTGATTTATCTACAAAAATATATTATTTTCAAAAATTTTGATTAATTAACCAATCAGACAGTTTTTAAGGTTTTATTAACATCAGCGATCAAGCTTCAAAAATCATGTTCTAAGTAATAAACCGGAACAAACGTACTATTAAGAATGATAGTTGCTTGGTTAATAGAAAAAGGTACTTCGTTATCAGAAGAAGATGCTGATGAAATGCTGGCGGAAATTTCTTTCATGCTTGAGTCGGGAATTATAAAACTATTGAACTTATCTGTGAAAAGAAGATTTTTCAGTGAGTTACGATCGATAGCTTTATAACATAAAAATCTTTTCGAATAACTCGATCATCCTTTATAGGTGATGAAAAGTCAAATGTTGGAAAATTTTCAAAAGAAAAAGATTCTGTGTATAAGTAATCCAGACTCGCTATATCCATAAAAGTTAACTAACTGAATTGGTAGTTGGCTATTGTGAGACTAGCTCGACGAACAACTTGAAACATTATAAACTACCAGCGATCTTCCAATAAATTGAAACCTCTTATCCGGAAAAGATCGGTAATGATATAGTGGACTGTTTGATATGCATCTTCTATGATATCTTCTAATGGACGAATTAGAGCAAGGAAATAATCTATACTGATGCTGAAATATCTTTTTCAAGCAAAATGTTTAGTAAAGACTTAGGTAAGTCATTTTACTGCCATAAATCAGTCCACCACCATGAAAAATAGATGGCCATTAAGTTTGATATTTTTACTCTGAATAATACAGGAAGCATTCTGTTTGATTTGGAAGGAAAATATTTTCTTTAATCATCTAATCTTTCTTAGATTGAGTAATATACAAACCAATAGTGTAATTGGTTAATTGTAATGGATTATTTAAGTCAAGCATCTATTAATTCTTCAATTTTATTGATGCGATAGCGAATGGTTTTTGGGTGTAAGTATAGTTCAGTTGCAGTTGCTCCGTAATTTAAATGGTTACTAAGAGCAGTGATGTCTCAAATAATTCAAACTCAAATAATTGCTTTGAGATCCCTCAGGGATAATTGAACTCACAGTTGTCACATGGTATATTAATGAAAAAGTTGAAAACTCCCAAATCATGTTCATCCATAAAAATAAGATGCATAAAAAAGAGTCATTAAATTGTTTCATCTTAAGGCATGAATTAAATAACTTTTGAATATATTGATAAGTACTATGCTTACTAAGGTAATATTGAACTTATTTATTTTAGGTAAAATGGATTTTTAAATACTCGAGTGGAGCTATTGTCTCGTCAAAAGTTAAAAATATAGACCGTAGATGTTTTTACTTTCATAATAGACAAATTGCCTCATCTAAGGTGGTAAATATATTTTTGAGACTAATTAACTGCTCTTTTATCAATGTTCTTTGGGAATGTTAATAATAATACTTTGATAATTTGGTGATTGATAAAGGTCGATTTCTTTGTAAAAAGCACCTCTAAATCATAAGAATCTCGATTAATCCCAAATAAGATAGCAGAGATTGTTTTGTTTTTATGGAGAAAAATTTCATTTTTACGGTAGTAATCCGCTTCCAGTTTTTGGACCTAAAATTTCCAAAAATTTTTCAATGATGAGAATGAGTGAATGGTCAATAGAATTATCCTCAATTTTTAACATGAGAGTTGTAATGGTCTCTATTAATTGTTTTGTATGCAGATAATGCATTTTCTGGCCATCTGCGAGTTGGTAGCTTTTAATAAAGTAGCGATGTTGGGCAAAAATGGTTTAAGACTTCATATTCGATGTATGGAAGACCGTGTATTTTCCCAAAAAGATTTGAAGTATAGGAAAAATTCCGTTCGGGAATGGAGATTGAAATTGGTAAATTTGTAAAATTTGTAAATGCGTCAGCTACTTTACAGGTAAATCTAAGATTGACAAACTATTGAATGTTTTACTAGCATCATAGTAACTTGGAAGCAAAAAGACTCATAATTTAGTAAAGGTTCATGAACGGAAAGAATAATTGATTCATAGCTAACAGTAGGGGGAATTTCGATAAGTGGAATGTTATATTCGAGACATAAGTCCAAGAAAAATGACGGGACTTCGTCAATAAATCGTTTTGTTTTTTAAGGACGATGCCACTGATTCCAATTGCAGAAATTTTGTATTATTAATAGCTTCATGATTTTTATTTTGAAATGCAACAAATGAAGTAAGGAGTAACTGATTCTGAATTGCCCACTTCTCAATATCAAGTGCTTCAATAATCATAACTGACCTCAATTTCGCTGTTAGTGTCCAATTTCTCCGGTTAAAAAGTGAAGCCTTAGAAAAATGGTTTTAACTGCAATAAATTAATTAGTTTCATAACCTCCTCCCTTTTTAGCCAAATGGATAAAAACAGACATAGAAAAATATGGAATGGAAGCGCAAACAAAAAGATGTATAATTATTATAGCAAAAATAATAAAGGAGTAAAGTCATGCTTATAACCGAGGTTTTGAAAAATAACTATCAAGATTCCATAAATCTGATGTTATTAACTAAAAAGGTTAATGAAATGTCTGGAATTGTAAAAAGTCAGATTATGATGGGATCTCTTGCTAATAAGTGATATCTTAGAAAATAGTGATTGCTTTCGAAGAAAGTAGAACGGCATCCCCAAATGATTTAGTCATTGTTGCGGATGCTGAAGATGAATCTATTAAAGAAGAAGTATTGAAGACAGTTAATAAGTTTTTAGCAGATTTATCCGTTAAATCAGATGTTAGCCAGTTTTCTGACGAGGCTTCCACTTTAACTGAAGCTATAGAAAAATTACCAGATGCGAATTTAGCAGTATTCAGTATTCCTGGCGAATACGGTGCAATAGAAATGGAAAAAGCTTTGAAAAAGGGCTTGAATGTTTTCTCTTTTACCGATAATATTCGTGTGGAAAGATGAGCGTCGCTAAAAGAATTAGCTCATGAAAAAGGCTTGTTGATGATGGGGCCAGACTGTGGCACCGGTATCGTTTCTAGTGTGCCTTTGGCCTTCACTAATGTCGTTACACCGGAAATATTGGCATTGTTGGTGCATCAGGAACCGGTATTCAGGAAGTGACGACCATAATTGACCGCTTAGGCTCTGGTGTTATACATGCTATTGGTACTGGCGGACGTGACTTGTCTGATAAAGTTGGTGCTATTACTGTTAAAGATGCAATTCTTGCTTTGGAAAAGCATGAACCAACTGATGTTATTTGTGTTATTTCAAAACCAGCAGCTAAAGAAGTGCGTGATGAAGTAGTAGCGTTGCTACAAAGTATTTCTAAGCCGGTAGTTGCAATTTTCCTAGGAGAAAACCAACTCATCATGAAGGGAATGTTTATCTAGCACATACTTTAGAAGAGACTGCTAGAATTGCGGTAGACCTAGCCAATGGAGAAGTAGTTAAGGAAAATTATCAATTGCCACTTGTAAATGAAGTTTCAGAAATACTTTCTGAAGACAAAGTTGTTATTGGTCTTTTATTCTGGTGGAAACATTGGCTTCTGAAGCTGGTATGTTGATTTCTGAAGCTCTTAATCTTGGTGGATTAGTAAAAAAAGAGGGGTTTATTCTTCAACAAAATGGATACGACGTAATGGATTTAGGTGACGATATCTACACCAAGGCCGTCCGCATCCAATGATTGATCCTGAAGTTCGTATCAATAAATTTAAAAGAATATGCAGAAAAGAAAATACTGGTGCCATCCTTTTTGACGTTGTTCTAGGACATGGTGCCCACGAGGATATGACAGGTGCTCTCCTTCCTATAATTCAAGAGATTAAATCTACTCATCCTGGAGTTCATTTTATTGCAACAGTTGTAGGGACAAATCAAGATCCTCAGAATTATCAAAAGGCTGTTCTTCGCTTGAAAGAAGCAGGTGTACTAGTTGAGGATAGTAATGAAAAGGCTGTTCGTCTTGGCCTTTAAAAACTAAAAGGTATAGATTATAGAGAGGTTGATAAAGAAATTATTCCATACACAGGCCGATTCGTTAAATTGGCGGAACCATCTGAGACTGTTATGGAACTGTTAAATAACAAGCCTCGTGTCATTAATGTTGGTATTAAGAGTTTCAACGAGCCGATTATCAAATACGAAGGAAAATCTGTCTCAATATAATTGGCGCCCAATTGGTGGAAAGTAAGAAGATGATTCAAATTTTGAATTACTTAGACCAATTTAGTGGAGAAATTGATAAAGAAAATGCTGAAGTTGTGCAACGGATGAGACAAGTTCAGCCATTCTTGATTGACGTAGTGAAAGCAAAAGAAGTTATTCCTGAATTGAATGATCCTATGCAGAAAACATTGCTATGTTGGACCTCCAATTACATGGGAAAAATGACAGGTCCAATGCAAGGTTCATGTTTGGGTGCCGCCTATTTGAAAAATGGGCTAAAAACTGAAGATGAAGCGCGAACATTGTTTGAAGCAGGTGAGGTTAGATTTATTCCTTGCCATCATTCTCACGTTGTAGGACCAATGGGAGGCATTACATCAGGAGATATAGCTGTCCTTGTTGTGGAAAATAAATTGACAGAGTTGCAAGTACTGCATACAATGAACGAAGTGTATTGGTAAGGTACTTCGTTTTGGTGCTTATTCTGGACGAAGTAATTCAACGCTTAGAATGGATGCGAGACATTTTAGACCAACTATTGCTCAAGCGCTTAAATTAACGGAAGAAGGAATTAACTTAAACGTGTTGATTGCTAAAGCTATTACGATGGGGGATGAATTCCATCAACGTAATATTGCTGCCTCACTTAATTTTGTGAAAGAAATTGTTCCGCTAATCACTAAACTAGACATTGATAAAGATGTCAAATACGATGTTATCAAGTTTTTATCTGATACTGACTCGATTCTTTTTGAATATCATAATGGCAACCGGTAAAGTCATTGTTGATTCTGCTCGTAAGAATGCTAAAGGAACTATTGTTACTACTATGACACGTAACGGTGTGGATTTTGACGTACGCATTGCTGAAAAAACAGATAATTGGTATACGGCTCCAGTAAATACTCCTAAAGCGGCTCTACTTACAGGATTTAATGAAGAGGATGGCAATCCAGATATAGGTGATAGTGCTATTACTGAAACAATAGGTGTTGTGCTATGGCTATGATTGTCGCCTCCGTGTAACTCGTTTTGTTGGCAGGTGGTTTTGAAGAGGCGATTGCAACTTCTGAGGAAATGTCAGAGATTTGCTGTTTTCGTAAATCTAACTGGTTCATTCCAAAACTGGAATTTTAAAGGAACTCTTTTAGGTATTGATATTCGTAAGGTGGTAGAAACCGGTATTACTCCAATTATCAATACTGGTAGTTGCTCATAAAGAACCCGGACTTGGTCAAGTAGGTGCTGGTACTGTTCGTGCACCAATAGGATGCTTCGAAAAAGCTCTTGAAGCTTATGCTATAAGTAAAGGTTTTAAAGTTGAATAAAATTTTTCATCATTGCCACGAGTGATAAGTGGTATTTCCATATGATAAATTTGGAAAGATGTGTATAGTATTTTTCTAATTCATTTAATCTAGTAGTTAATCATAAACCAATCCACGTGTCAGATTCCGGAAAAATTCATCGGGATTTGGTATTCAGATGTATCATGATAATTTTAAACAACTTCGACAAACTTTTACAAATTGGTCAATTAGTAATTTTAAAAAGAAGAATCATAGTACTTATGGTAGTTCACAAGTTTCTCAGTTAGTCACAAATCGCACCCGTTAATTAAACAAAAATTAAAAAGTAGTGTATATATTACAAGATTTTTACAAAAAGTGGCTAAAGATACTTTTGAAAAATTTTAAATTGGACTTGCAGATGATACATACGATTTCAAGAGATTCAGGACGAGCTAACCATCGGTATTTTAACTAACCAGAAAATAGATTCAGCAATCAAATCATTTGATTGGAAGAGGGGTGGGCTAACACCAACTGGGATGATTTACTTTTAGGCTATGCTCGGTCTGGAAATATTTGATAAGCTTTTCCTCAATTATAGAAGTTCTTAAAAATTATACTGATTATTGGTCTCGTATGACTCACAAATGTTAGCCAAGCTTTATCTGGATTCCTTATTAGAAAAGCGGGGATAGCTCACCAGTTTTTCGATTAAACCAAGCAATTTATGATAAAAATAAAAATTCAAATTAAGAATTGCCTTCAGCAGTTCAAGAACTGGCCATACTTCGGGATTAGATTTCTATTTGGTTTCTTACTCTCATTGCACTCACATCGATCAAAAATAATGAAAATGCGAGGATAACCTAATGGAACAAATGATATCTTTTTGATACCACTTTGCATTCTTATCAGTATTTATTATTGCTAATTTAACTGATATAAATTTATTAATTGCAATGCTATTTCTATATCAATGGATATGTAAGTTAACACTAGATTCAAATTTAATTTCACATGTAAATGCTCACTCTCCTCCTAAATGTAATTTGTCGACTAATTGTTAGTGTTTATACTTGTAAGTATGACCACACCATACTTTTTGCTATCTGGCTTTGCGTTGGTTATCTGCAAATTTTTCTTTCTAGCAATTATTCTGCTTGGTATTGGTCTTGTGTTATTTAAACTACTGGGATGCAAAAAGATAGTTAAAATGATAAGAAAGTGAGGATTGAGGGGATGGATGATAGATATTTCATTCGAAAAATACTCATCGCTAGCACGCACTTGGTATTGGTGTAGGTTTTTTCTTTAAAGATTATGTTTTTGTGCTGGATATATTGGGTAAAAATTTTCTAAGCATCTATGCAAATGGCCATCCTCTGTTGGTTCCAGGACAAGTTGTTCAAGCATTGCGATCTTTTAGAAAAGAAAGATTTATCAGTTTTAGGCATGAGGACGATTACAGTCTTTGACCTCCTCGCTTTCCTCGCCGCTTATTGGGGAATTTTTATTTTCATTAATATTTCAACCTGAAAAGGAGTAGCGATTCCACAGTCTGGTCTTGATGGAGCAGGAGCAAACAATCGATTTTGCTTGGAAACAGCTATTTCCTTCTTTCCTCAAAAATATAATGGATTCCTTAACTCGAGGTTCTATTATTCAACATTATTATTTTTAGCTATATTCTAGGAATTGCTTTTAAATATGTTCATGTCTAAAAACCAACTCAGTACCTCTACCTTTTCTGATAGACTTCAATGAAATTATTATGAATGTCTATTCGATTAGTCATGAAATTTGTCTGATTGGAATATTTTCAATGATTGCTGTATCGGTAGGAAATTTGGGGGTTGATATCTTAATCCCTACGATCAAATACTTTGTTAGTCTTTGCCATCGTCAACTTTTAGCTTCTTGCTTTTTAGTGATAATTGTGGTTATATATTGCAAAAATCTTTCAAAAGTATTACGATCGGTATGAAGTCAATTTCCTTAGTAGCTTTGGCAACAACTCTTCAGCAGTTACCTTGCCAATTGCGCTGGAAGACACTCATAAAAATTAGAGTGAGCAAAACGTTGTTGACTTAGTGTTACCGATGGGTGTATCTTTAAACAGCAATGGCTCTGCTATGCATATGGCAATCACAGTTATTACAATTTCACAGTTGTATGGAATTAATTTTAATGTAGTCTCTGTTTTATATATTGGTATTTTAGCAACTTTCATTTCCCCAGTGTCAGCAGTTGTACTGGTAGCAGGTTTAGTATCTTTTAGCTCATTATTGTTCCTCAACCTGTCGACAATTGAAAGTATTGCCTTATTTGCAGGTGTTGAGTGGCTTTGTAGGTATGTTGCGGACTATTACAAATGTTAATTCAGATGTGTTTTCAGCAGTAGTTGTAGATAAAAATGTCTCAAAAATAGGAGTAAGAGAAAATATTTAGGAGAAAACAAATGATATTTATATACCCAAGGGTTTATTTTTACTGCTTCTAACACTTGTTCCAACGAAGGTGTTAGCTTCGGACATCTCTGAAATTCCAACTCCAAAAGGATTTATGAGATTTGTTGTTTTGCTTCCAATCATCCTAATCTTAGTTTTGCTATTTAGAAAAGTAGATATGTTAGTAGCTGGCTTTATCGGTGGGACTTTAGCTATGGTAATCGGCGGGATTTCTATTGGAAAAGCAAACTGAGCTTTTTGATGACTTCTATTCCAGCGATGTTAGGAATTACTGGTCCTATTATTAACTCAGCAATTGCTACAGCGGTGTTCAAGTCTGGTGGTTATTCATCAGCACTCGCATTAGTACGACGCGGTATTAGGGGTAGAGTAGAGTATTTTGCAGCCTTTATCGTTCTCTTAATGGCTGGTGCGACTTATATGTCAGGAATTGGTGGAGGAACAGCGATGGTTTTCAGCTCCTTGCTTTTGCCGCGTAGTAGGAGCTGTTCCAGAAAATCATTGTCGCTATGTGTCTTGCTTCAGCAGTTTCTTTTACCACTTCTCCAGCATCACTTGAATCAAGTATAGTTTTCTCAATTAACAAAAGCTCCAGTCGGTGATTATGTTAACAATGATGCGCTTTTTGATTGGATTATATTTACGGTTATTGCTATCATTATTGCTTTTATTGGGGCAAAACGTAATAAGACAATTTTCCAAGGTGAAGAATCTGAGAATTAGCTTCATTGTCAACGAAAGAATTGTGGATTCGTACCATTCCTGCTAGATTTTCCTTCTCTTTTGCAGTAATTGCGGGTCCAGCTATTAATAAAGCCATTGGTTTTCCTATCTTAGGAACTTTCATGTATTTAATTATTACCATCGCTCTTATTGCCGTTTGTACAAGATTCACTCTTAAAGAATCTTCAACTGCTTTTGATTGATGGCTCACATTATATCTTAACTCGTCTGTTTCAAGTTGGAATTTTCATTACTTTTATCAACATCATTACTGAAACAGGAGCATTTAGTGTTATAGTTGATATTGCAAAAGCAGCACCAATGAGCTTGATTGTTCCAGCTTTGATTATTGCAGGTTTTGCAATTGGTGTCCCAGCTGGAGCATATGTTGCAACAATTCTAGCTCTAGTTATTCCAATCGGGGTGAGTTTGAATTTACCATTACTTGCAATTGGTTTTATCACTATGGCAGTTGGATTGGGTAGCCAGATGAGTTTTGTTAATATTACGATGCAGGCTCAAGCTTCTGGTTTTAATGTAGATATATTAGACGTAGTAAAAGGGAATTCTAAATGGATTTTGGGCTCACTAATTTTGCTCATTATCTTATCGTTGGTAGTATTATAATAGAAAGGAATTATCTAGATATGTTTAAACAACTAATAAAAGAAGTTATTATAGATGAAAGTAATGAATTGTATGATTTAGTTATCGAAGATGGTATCTATACTACAATAGAAAAATCAAATTCAAGAAGTCGTCCAACTACAGATATTGATTATGTTTTTGAGGGAAATGGTAAGGTAGCAATACCTGGATTCGTTGAAACGCATATTCATTTGGATAAAGCATTAATAGCGATCGTTTGCCAAATAAATCAGGTACTCTCAAAGAAGCGTTAGAGGTTACAGGCAAATTAAAATCAACCTTCACTCGTGAAGATGTCGAAGAGCGTGCTGAAAAGCTCTGCAAAATGTTAATAAAAACGGAACAACTCATAGTTAGAACTCATTCTGAATTTGATCCAGTAGGCAGATTCCACGGATTTGAAGTCATTATGGCTTTGAAGGAAAAATATAAAGATTATATCAATATGCAAGTGGTTGCTTTTCCCCAAGAAGGTATTATAAAATCGCCTGGAACAGAAGAGATGATGCGACGAGCTCTTGAAATGGGGGCAGATGTAGTTGGAGGAATTCCATACAATGACCCTGATCCGGAAGAACATCTTAATATAGTTTTCAATCTGGCAAAAGAATTTGATAAACCAATAGATTTGCACCAAGATTTTTACGATACTTCAGAAAATCAAACCATTGAAATGGTTGCCCAAAAAACTATTGAAAATGGTTTTGTGGGAAGGCTAGCTGTAGGCCATTTGACAGCTTAGGAGATTGTTCAGGTGCAGAATTAGAGCGAATAATTACCCTCATGGCTAAAGCGGGTATTAGTGTCATGAGTTTACCAATGACGGATCTTCACCTAGGAGGGAGAAAAGATGAGAAAAATGTCCGTCGTGCAGTAACACCAATTAGAAAACTGCGTGATGGTGGAGTTAATGTCGTTCTTGCGACCAATAATATCCGTAATCCATTCACTCCTTATGGAACGGAGATCTATTACAAGTCGCTATGTTAGCAATTCCTGTAGCTCATCTTGGTGGTGCAGATGATTTACCAACTGTATTACCGATGATTACAAATAAAGCAGCAGAAGCAATTGGAATTGAAGATTATGGTTTTAAAGTTGGTAATCCCGTAACTAAAGTTGTTCTTGATACCAAACGTTACCAAGATGCAATCATTGATATTCCGAAACGTTTGCTATCTATTTTCAAAGGTAAAATACTTAGAGAATAACGATGATGTTCATCTTAATTTACCCTCTTGAGAAGATTAATCTATTCAGTATATGTATATAGGGTTAAACAGTAGAATTTCTGCCTGTTTTTAAACAGAAAGCTAGTACAATAAGGCGTATTAAGGCATTATTTTTATTTTTCAGAACTAAATTATTCCCTTTTAAAAACACATTCATATTTTATGAAATTAATAAGTAGATATTATTCTGGAAAAAGGCTTAGTATTGCGCTATTTTTAGTCTCAACTGAAACCCATATTTTCCAAAACCAGTGCTTGAAAAGGCCCGTAAAGCTTCACAATTTAGTAAACGTTAATTCGAAAGAATTACTATACTTACAAAGAGCACCTTTCTTGGTGTTCTTTTTATATTTCTATACTAAATTGGTGCAATTGATACAGTTGTTGCGACTTTTAGTCGCTTACAAATGTGGTCGCAAACTGGCAGAGTCGGTTGCCTCAAAACGTTAATCAATGCGATACTATCAACGTTTTGAAACACTTCATGGTTGCACCATGGGGTGTTTTTGTTGATAATGTTTAGCCAAATTCACACCACTTTTCACGCCAAACTCACACCATTATTTATTTAGGAGCGATAAGCAATCTCTCCAACAGCCATTGGGAATCACATTTGAAGTGTTGACATAATTTTAGTTGTAATCGCATGACTATGAGTGAGCGCTTTCAGAAATAAATTCCATAGAGGTTTTTAGCTTGTTTAGTGAAGTGTTCTGTATGACTCAGTTTATGAGGTGAAGCATGTTTTTAACCTTGGATATTATTTTTTGTTAATAGTCTTTTGTGTTATAATGTAGAAACAATATGAAAAAGCATTTGTTTATATTCTGTAAATTTTACTTTGGTAAACATGAGAAGGTTTGACATGATAATAATGGGAGATTGTTTACAATGATAAGTTTAGAGCTGATGTCTGAAGAAAAATAGTATAGATGTCTATTCTTTTGAAATAGAAAAATCGGGAGTATTTTTGAGCGAAATTTACCTCCCAGACCGGTAACTATTTTCGATCCAGAAGGTTTTAAGGAAATTACAGCGGAATTGTTAACGGAACAAGAGAATCATGACGTCTACATGCATCTTATTAGAGATTCACAAGATGTTATGATTGGAAGAATCAATTTAAATGTTTTAGGAAGTGATAGAAAACAGCAGAACTTGGATATAGAATTGGGGAAAAATTTACTAATTTAGGCTATGCAAGTAAAGCAGTTAAACTTGTTTTAGATAAGGCGTTTTCACTACTATGGTTTAGATAGAATCATTGTGGAACGGCAGTGGATAATCTGGCTCTAAAAGAGTGCTTAAAAATGGTTTCACATTTAGTAGGGTCATAGAAAAATGACTTTCAAATTAATAATGAGTGGGTTCTATAGCAGTATTTTGAGATAACGAATCCATAGTATCATCATTCCAAATTTACTGATAGGATAAAAAGGAGTCATCAATCTTAACAGACATTCAAGAATTTTCTCTGTATGTCTATCTAAAAACTAAGAGTTTACCTAAAAAAATTTTTTGAATTTATCTGAATCATTTTTCGAGATTTCTAAAAGCAGTTTTTCCAACTGCTTGATTTATATTAACACGCGCTTTTGTTAGTTATTTATTTCTTTTAGTTGAGGCTCCAGAAATGGACTGAGTAATACACCAGATTATTTTGCAACTCTCATCTTTGTGTAACTC
>BNJS01003361.1_pt1 | contig 57708 bp, 79 predicted proteins | sample 8540461 | NCBI WGS metagenome assembly BNJS01 (sample SAMD00202454, study PRJDB9452) | human saliva metagenome | isolation source: human saliva | place: Japan
AAAATAGAACAAGGAAGAGAAGTTTTATTTTAAGTTCTAACCACTAATAACTTGCCAATCCATAGTAGAAAAACAATTGTTCCATCTATTAAGACGCAACTTATTGCTTCTTAGATCGTTACAAACTAACATCTCTAACTATTAATCCGCTTTAACCACCAATCAATAACCACTACCTATTAACTATCGTTAAACTCTTTTGTATATCTCCCCAAACCAATTTCTATATAATAGATTTTACTACTTTTACGCTCATTTTCTAACTTGCCCAAAAAGTGCATACCTGAACCGAACGATACAAACTGTAGTTTATCTCTTCCTATTTCTGTTACACTGAGCATACACTCGTGCTATTCCTTCTGGGGCTATTGGGTTTTCGCTGATTACTCAAAAACTTCACCTGATAGCTACAAGGAAAAACCACTATGTCCGTTTTCCTCAAGGATACCGCCAAAGAGGCTGATATACAGCAGCTCCAAAAGAAACACTCTCCTGCTGACTATATCAAAAAGTTCAGTGTATCTCGCGAGCAGGCTGCACAGTCCTTCATTGAGGAACTGGGCGCGAGGACTTTATATCCACCCATCGGAGACAACCCTTGAAAAACCCTTGATCTCATTCCCTCAAGGCCGACTATGTCGCTGAAAAATTGGAGGAAATCAAAGAATCTATACTGCAAAAACGCCTCGGGTTAAGGAAGTTGTTCAGTGACCGTGCTTTCGGGTAGAGAAAGTGCATTCCAACCTCCAGCAAAACTCTCATCGTTATCCTCTACTTCAGCTATTTTTACCTTCGTGGCCATGTTGCTAATCAACTCCGTCCATACGTCTGTCCGTTTACTCCCAAGGACTATATCAAGACCATGCAGCTAGTAGGGCGCTACCAAAGCCTTTATTCGCAGACCGTTTATCGTCACCAATATAGCTCTTAGGTATCTCAGCGCATGCTGGCCTGTTTAGCACTGAGCCTTTGCTTGTTTTATCGGATAAGTCTTGCCTGAATGGGGCTGCTTAGCAACCCAGCGCCTTTATATGGGCTCCTGCCGCCCCATTTGCTATTGGAATTTTCATCAGCTGATCAGCACCTATTTCGCCGCCCAGCGCTTTTAAACCTCCATACCGACGAACCCCCATTATTAGTGACTAGTGACCAATGACTCAGTGACAAGTGACTAGTGACTCAATGACAAGTGACCAACCACTGACAACCAACCACTAACCACTGACAACTGACAATTAACAATTAACAATTAAAAATATGGTTTTCAAACGAAAAACTCTCTTGATGCTCCTTGTTTGGGGCTTATCTCTTTGGGCTTCTCACCATGAGTGGAGGGGGCAGTGATGACCCTAAGGTCTTCAATCCCGCTATCTTCAACTTCCAGCGTATCAGTCTGGCGCCTGCCTTGGTGCTACTGGGATCCACCGAGGTAGTGGCATATATTGCTATAACGACAAACAAAAAGAAAAAACTAATGGACTTACTACAGGCTATCATCATTGCCATTGTGGAAGGACTTACCGAGTACCCGCTCATCCTCCACTGCTCACATGATTTTTACCCGCGAACTGATGGGACTCGAAGATGATTTCTTTAAGATCTTCGCCCTCTGCATACAGTTCGGGGCTATTTTAGCTGTGGTAACCCTCTATTGGCGCAAGTTCTGGACTCTCTCGCTGGCAGTTCTTTGTAAAACTTGGCTTTGCTGTACTCCTGCCCTTGTCTTGGGTAAGCTCTTGGACGACTATATTGATTCTGCATGCGGCGCTCCTGCATATATTGCGATCATGCTCATCGTGGGCGGTTTTGTACTACCTTTATTGACCGCTTTTTCGCCACCCTCAGATACTTCATGAGAAAGATATCTCTATCAAAAAGGCCGTTATTATAGGCTTTTTGGCAATGCTTGGCCATGATGCCTCGGCACCAGCCGTTCCGCTGCTTCTATCATTGGGGGTATGCAACAGAAGTTTCCCGCGAACTCGCCGAGTTCTCTTCTTCTTGGCAGTACTCTACCATGCTTGCTGCAACTGTGTATTCCTTATTCCTAAAGCACTACACAGGAAGTGGTACCAACCTCAAGGGCTATGAACTCTTTAGCCAGCAACTCCGACAACCTCCATGTTCCTCATCGGTAATCTCGTAGCTCTATAGTAGCCATCCTCGCTATCATAGGGCTTTGTTGGCCTGATCAAGAAATATGGTATCCTCTCTGGGGCTACTATCGTATCATTGTAGGATCTCTATTATTATGGTTCTTTATTATGAAAAGCTTTTCATTTTTCACTCTTCACTTTTTCACTCATGAAAGATATCTGTGCTTTAAAAAGAAGAACTCCAAGATTTTTTCCTCCCACGGGGAAAAGGCTTTCCGTGCCAATCAGTATAAGTGAATGGCTCTGGACAAAGGGTGCCCATTTCTTTGACCAGATGACCAACCTCTCCAAGGAGACCCGCCAGCTACTGGCAGAGCATTTCGTCAGTCAACCATATCAAGGTAGATACCATGCAGCGTAGAGAGGACGGTACTATCAAGAATGCTGTGCGCCTGCACGATGGGCTTTTAGTGTGGAATCTGTGCTTATACCTACCGATACCCGGTATCACCTGCCTGTGATCGTAGCCAAGTAGGGTGCAGTCTCAACTGCTCCTTCTGTGCCACCGCCCGCCTTAAGCGCGTATGCGTAACCTCTCCCGATGAGATCTTTGACCAAGTGCTTACCATTGATCAGCAGAGCAGACTCTACTATGGTCGTCCCTCAGCACATCGTCTTTATGGGTACGAGTGAACCCCTGATGAATCTACCCCAATGTGATAAAAAGCCATTGAGCGTATCACCTCCTGAAAAGGAAGGCCTTGGCTTCTCTAGCGTATCACTGTTTCTACTCAGGGGTATCCAAGCTCATCCGCAAATGGCTGATGATAAGGTCAGTTCTAGCTTGCCGCATCCCCTACACCCGCCATTGAGGAGACACGCAACAAGATCATGCCTTGACAGATCAATTTCCCCTTGCCGAACCACGCCAAGCCTTACAATATTGGTATCAACAGACCAAAAGTCGTATCACCCAGTGAGTATGTAGTGGAAAGGTATCAATGATGCACCCAAGGACGTCGATGCCTTTAGTCGCTTTCGTCGTTTTGCGCCCTGCAAGGTCAAACTCACTGAGTACAACCCCATTGACGATGGCCCTTTTGAGCAAGCCGACGAAAAAGCCCTCCCGCTCTACAAGCGAAAATCTGTAAGAAGCAGGTATCACTACCACTATCCGCTACTCGCGGTAAGGATATTGATGCTGCCTGTGGACAACTCGCCAACAAACAGTAGAATGACAGGCTAATTAGTAATACTCCCTCATTGTTCTTATATCCAGATACCTCCCGCTCTACTGTTTTTGATGATCTTATAGAACGAATGTGTCTGGGGGTAATTTTTCATATACCGCCTTTTTCTGTTGGGGGTAGATCCCTATCTTATGATCTTTGTAGATATAGATAAGCCCGTCCTTCTGTTGCTCTATATTGTCATAGACAATAGGAAGTAGCTTCTTCCCAACAGATATACCTTGGGATATATACGCAACATGCGCTATAAAAAGGACTTCTCCAGCCTATCTCTGTATAGTCTTTGACATTATCTAATTTCTCTTGGTAGGTGTAGCCAAAAAGCCCATACTTATTGCCTTGTTGTACCTCGTATAAGCTCAGGGGTGGGGATAGATACTGCCCGTAAAAAGAGTCATTCTCGTCCCATACAATACGATGTTTACCATTGACAAACGAAAGAGTTTCCTCAGCACCTCTATCCGAGAGATAATGTTCCTTCTCTGCCTCGTACTCGAGGCAAAAACCTCCATAACCGTAAAGCATATAGTAGGGGTATTCTTTTTATGCTCATCTCTCTTAGGGTATAACGCCTCATACACCGTCCCAGCAGAGGGAATAAACGATTTTAGGGAACTTCTCTATTCGCTCTCCACTTATCTGGTAATAGCCTGCTCCTCTCTATTAAGCATCTCTATCCTCATCTCGATAGAAATAGACACTTTGCATCCTTGAATTCTTTCTTTGTAAATAACTGTCGTAGAGTACATACTTACAGCCCTTTTGCCTATTATGCCAAATTGTTATAATAGATCGTACCATATCTACCCGAAAGTACTTTTTTGCTTATAGATATCAATAAGTTCATAGCGCTTACCTTTTTAGGACGAAGTAACATATATTCTTCTGGCTTTATAATCTATGAAAATCATCTTTATAAGATGAAGGATATTGAGTTACCATAAGTTTTGTCGTCTCTCTGTCGTTCAAGAATAGGGTTTTATCCTTCAAAGGTACTATAAACCCTTCTATATAACCATTATCACTCAAGAGGTATATATTCCTACCCTTTCCCAAGTTGATAGCACGTAGCGAATAATAGTCCCTTTCTTGATAAGGATCTTCTTCTTCTACATCTATATCACATAGCAAGGCCAATTGTGGGCTAAGTATCTTGAGAATGGTTTGGGTATTCTTGTCATAGATAGGCGGAAGTGTCTTAAAGGTCTTCCCCACAAAGTCCTTCAGGGTAGTATGCTGAATATCTTTGAGAGAGATGATTTTTCCTACCCTCTTCTTTTTATCTCCTTCAGTGTCTCCCACCTCATCATTATAATGAACTATCTTAAAGTCATAGAGATCTTGTCTATAATCTGCCTTTTTCATCTCTCCTTGTAGTCAAGCTCCAATTCTAAGAATTTATCTTTCCCTTTTGCCAATAAAAACAAAGTTCCCTCAGTATTATAGGCAAGTATATCTATATGGCGAAGGGTTGTTTCCGTCTGTGCTTGACCCATAAGGCAAACAACAAAGCCACGATAAAGGTGCATTGTTTCAACATAATATTCCATTTTATCCCACTAAAATATGAAAATAATTAGCCAATAAGTCAATAGGTTCATTGACTCATTGGCAAATTATCTCATTGGCAAATCAACAAATTATCTAATTGTTACCACTTCTTCAAGCGGAAGTCTCTTTTTGGGGTCTTACTTTGGGTGATTGCCGTCGGCTCGTTTCGTGATATCCTATGGCTACAGCAAGTACTGGTTTTAAGCCTTTTACCTGCAGCTTTTTGATCGTAGTAAGCTGGGTCAAAACCTTCCATAGGAGTCGCATCAATCCCTTCTGCACCCAAGTTGCCAACAAAAAGCCAGCTGCCAAATACACTTGTTTTTGAAACCAAACTTTAGCACGCTCTTCACCACCTGCTTTTTAGATTCTTTGATAATAATCAACCACAGGTTGTGGCTGATTTGCCTTTAAAATAGGTTTCAAAAGCAGCAATATCATCATAGGCAAAAAGTACCACCAAGTGGCTGGCTTCTTTATCTTCTGTTCGTTGAAGAACGAATGGGCTGCCAAATCAGCCTTAAGTGCCTCATCACCTATGATAACAAATTTCCGGCTGACTATTAACTGACGAAGGTGCCAAGCGGAGTATCTCTGCTAATTCCTCGATTTTAGCCTCGCTTATCTTTCTCATTGCGATACGCTTTAGTAGCATATCTCTTCTGTGCAATTTCTAAAAACTCATATAAAACTAATTTGTTAATTATTACTTACTCAAAGGTTACTTCTATATTCCCACGAGTAGAATTAGAGTATGGGCAAACTTGGTCTGCTTTTGGTTACAAGCTCCCTTGGCTTGTTCTATCGATACATTAGGTATATTTACCCGCAAGGTTACTGCAAAAATAAAACCGCTGCTATCTCAACTTTCCTATAGAAACATGAGAAGTTACAGAGGTCACACCTGTAGTTGCTTTCGTGCTTGCTTGATAACCAAGTTCAGTGCGGTGTCAAAGCAAGCCGCATAGCCCGCTGCAAAAATCTGCTCAGGGTTGGTATAATCGTCATTAGCACCTCCTAAGGCTTTAGGAGAACGTATTCAAGACTTAATACGCCATTGTCGAAGTTACTCTTCTGTTAGGGGCACCGGTAGCGCAGCCACTGCTGTGTATAATGCTGTCATAATACTCTTTTTAATTTATTTTTACTTTGTTATTTGTTTTATTAAGAATTTTTATACGTCAGAGCCTTTAAGAGTCTCAAACTCTTGGGCGCTCAGTGCTATTGTTCCTTTCAATTGCAAAGGAATTTCCTTAGCTTTTTCTTCTAACTGTTTGCCTTTTTCAGTAAGTGTTATCCACATGACACGTCTGTCCTCCTTGCAACGAATACGGGTAAGCAACCTTTTAGTTTCCATTCGTTTGAGTAGTGGGCAAAGAGTGCACTATCCAGATACAGCCGCTCCCCTATCGCATTTACCATAAGAGTACTCTTTCTCCCAGAGAACCAAAAGTACCAAATACTGCGGATAGGTAAGGTCTAAAGGTGTAAGATACTTGTGTATTGCTGTGTAATCTTACGCGAGGCCGCATAAAGTGGAAAACATACCTGAGCACTTAACTGTAAGACTTCTTCTGTCATGACTTCTGATTTCGGCAAAGATATAACAAATATTTTTAAACACATTTTTACAAAATAAATTTTTGCACAATATAATCTATTGATAGAAACCCCTGTATGGCACATGTACCATACGGGAGTTTTATAATTAACAAATGAGCTAATTATTTCCTAAGAAAACGGAAACGTTCTATGATATCCAGAAGCATACAGCTTCAAAACTCATCATTTAGCAAGTCGTCAAATTCTTTCATCACTCTTTCATAAATGTTATTAATATAAGATAGATGTTCCTCTGCCTGAGAAAATCACCTTTCATTATATAGTATTCCAGCAAATATAAGATGTGCTTTGATAAGGCTTATTTGATCATCCCCTATTTCAAGTACTTTTATTCAGGCTTATACTCTTTTCCTCCAATCCTTTAGCCAATTGTAGAACAGCTAAGTATAATTCTGCATTCATTTGTTTGTATTAGTACCATAAAAATTCTGTGGCAAATATAAGGATAATTTGTTAATTGACGTAAGCAAAATTATATCTCCTGCTGCACGACTCGCACTACTGATTTTATAGCTTGTCGTACTACAAGTTAATTTGTTGATTCTCAATTTTAAGGTAGTCTTTAGCCTTTGTAGGAGATATGATACTACGTCCCACCTGATCTTCTAATCGTTGCCGCGCTACTTTGGCTACACTCTCCCTTCTTTTAGCTACTTTTTCTGTTCCTCCATCCTTGAGGGTCGCGTTGTTTGGAAAGCTCAGTAGTTGAGGCTTCAGCTAAATATATTAAAAAGCCATTTCCAAGTTAGTCATATTATCACGTAAGTTTTCTTTTTAAGATCTTTATACTGCTTATATTCTTTATGGTAAAACCACCAATTGCTGGGTGAGAGTAGCGTACCAGCAACTTCTGCCATCCATCGTTTGAAAGGTCTCGCCTCTAGGAGAAGGTAGGATAGACTGTATCGAGCGGAAAAAGTTGTTCAGTATCAGCAACATCGGTAAGTCGCATTTTACCATCAGTGCTTTTAATCTCAAAGCGTTACAGTTTGTAACGGTTTCATTTCTCTTTAGTCGTAATACACGCCAATAGGTCTGAGGTTAGAGTATCAGTTAATATAGCCACCACATCTACACAGAGAAATGCCATTTTTCATGGATGTCGTCCCAAAATAGTGCGCACCTTGCGTTCTTCAAATAATTTCGATAGCTTCTCATTTCAGAGGAATTTTTATATCCTTTTTAGAACTACAAAAATAGCAAAAATAATAGAGAATTGAGCGTTTATGTCGTTTATTTCCTATCCAATTGACACTTTATCAGCTGTTGCATGGCATACTATCTCTTTTCCGTCTGTGCTAAAGTTTTGCTTGATATGGTATTTTTCAGCAATAGCAGCTATCACAGCGTGTTTACTGTTTCCCTCCTCGTAGATGAGGATTTTCAAAGGGAGTTCAATGGCCAAGAGGGGATTTTCCCGCATCAGGCGGTTCCCTACTTTTGGGATTGCCTACTATGGCACCGTAGCAGGCGACATACTTTTCGCCCACTGGCTCAGCCGCCTTGTGGTGTTCGATAGTAGCAGCAAAACGGTAATACCTTGTTGTTCAGTGTGAAGTGCCACGGACGGTCTCTTCAAAAGCTAATGGACTTTTGGAAGTCTTCATAAGGTATAACCTCCTGCTAACTGATCTTCGGCCCAGTAGCTGCTAAGAATGGGAATAATAGGAATGTAATGAGGTATTTCATATCGTATTTATTGAGTTGAAACATTCCTTCCAAGAGTTGTATATGCGCTTGCCACCCCTCCTCATAAGTAAGGAAAGCGGTAACGGTACCCTTTTCAGTATCTATCACTGCTTACAGTAGTGCCATCGTCCTCTACCCAACTGAGAAAAATACTGATAGTATTGATAGATTTTAATGTTAGGCGTTGGTCTGTTCAGCTACTTGCCCTTTTGTCGTCAGTGGGTCTTCCAGTGAATTTCCTTATCACTGAGGTAACTCACCTGAGCCGTTAGCGCAGGATACTTTAGAAGTGCTTGCTTTGCCAATGATGTTCACAGGAGTAGGAGTAGCTACCGCCCTCAGTAGTAGGTAGTATTTGTATTTGCCTCACACCGTTTGTTGTCTCTCACATTTTCTGTTTACAAACCACAAGCTGCAAAATAGGGCAGCGATGGTAAAGCATAGAAATGGCTCATTGATAAATGTTTTGGTTTTAGAGCGCAAAAGATAGTGATAATTTGCTAATCTTTTGAGTTGCTCTCTATCTCTTCAATGCTGGGAGATAAAAACCCTTCATAGCTTTGTTAATAATCATTAGCAAAGTATTCTTCAAAGAATTTAAGGGTGAGGCTATTCAGCTTATCATGTGTTTCTTCAATAGGGGTGCGACCACTCAATCCTAATTGCTGAGCAAAAGGCACCCACAAGGGTAAGCATCGTGTAAAATCTACATGGAACATATCAGGAAGTTGTACACCACCTCTGCTGTATTCTCAAACAAAGCCCTCATTGTACTGAGATGCTGCTCTATGTCACTTTTCTGTCCATCCTCCCGATTTCTTGCGTTCAGTACGCATAGCTTCTGCAGGGCGGTAATAACCATGATAGGAATAGGCAAACCTGTTTGTGCTATCTTCTTAGGAATAGGTGATTCCATAATCAAGCTTGCCTTAATACGTCTCATCCTTCCAAGAGGCTTCCGATACGATAACGCCCCGAGAGAAACCCCAAAGCTCCCCAGCCTATCCATATCGAGCTTAGAGGCAAGAAGGTGATGAGAGTCGTCTGTATGGAGTGTGGTAAGGAAATCTATTACGCACGATACATCTTTGGCAAAGTAGGCTATAAGTCCCCCTTCAAAGGTTTTTCCATTATAACTCAAAAGAGGATTCTTCCGTTAAGCTCTCATTGAGCATAGGATCAATTACAGCTTCGTGGCTGGCTTTTGGAGTGTGTGCCATCAGAGAACGTTGCCAAAGCTACCGCCATAGGGACAATCAATACCTACCACTATACCCCTTGAGACTAACTCTTGTATCTGAAAAGTACTTATACATCGGTGACCGTAAAGTCCTGTAAGATACAAGAGAACAGGATATTGCGCTTTCATCGCTTATAGGAACTTTTTCTAAGGCATTAGAATGCTTGAATTGTAACGAATCAAAAGCAAAGCCTCGGAATATGCAAAAAGTTCGGAAATAGCCTCGCTCACCTTTTGTAGCTTCAGGGATATAAGGAGCGTAATCACCTGAGAGGTGTTTTCGGCAGGATACCACACTTGTATGGGTATTTGTCTGGCTTGGTGCTTATCTGTGATGAAGATCTCTTCCCTATCAGCATCAGTTACCCAGTAGCTCACCGTACCAATAGCATACTTGCCCGTAGGCTTTGCAAAAAGCGTTATGAAACATATAGTAAGCCCCTCTCACAAGCAAGAATAACACTAAGGCTATAAGGATATGCATCTTTTTCATTTGCTAATTATATTGAGGTAGTGGCAAAAATACACTATGAGTTTTTCTCCAATACGCCTCTAAGGGGCTGTAAGGCTTCCCACCGCTGATATAGATGAGCTATTTTATCCATAATGTATCCTTTTAGACTCAAAGGTAGCCACAGGCTACCTTTTAAAACGGTATATTATGCAAAAGTACATATTATTTTTCACTTAACCCACTAACTTTGTAGTTTTTGTATCAGCGCCCATTCTCCATCAGCGCATCTAATTTTAACTGGTGACAATTTGATACCGTTTCTTTTGAGTAATCCCTAAATAGTGTGCATTTTGAGTTCTTCAAATTTTATTTTTACTAATTGTTCTATCTGTTTTTGCAGTGTTGCTGACGCTCATTAGGCGATTTAGAAAGAGTAACCGCCTTTTGATAGTGAGCAATTGCTTTTTGGTTATCGATATCAGTATATAAATATCCCTAACAACTCGTGATAGTAATGATTATCTTCCAATCCTAATTTTTTTCAGCCTCTACAATAGCTTTTTCTTTTACCATATACCTTGCCGTAAGCAAAAAGTTCTATTTAAGGCTATTACGGAAGAATATTCAATGATAATCAATTGTTAGTATAAGCGAAGAATATACTCCCACTTGTTTTCATCGGTAGGGGTAGTATGTCAATCAGGCAATACCTGCTTCTAAGTGATATTTAGAAACTCGGAGCCTTCGCAGGCTTTTACTAAGTAATAGTTACCTCTGTCTATAAGATCTTTATCCCATTTACTTTTTATCTTGTTGTTCATAAAGAGTGTTTTTCACCTGTGGTATTGATACGAGCTTCCAGTCTGGAACTTTGGAAACACATTAGTGATAAAAAGAGCATTCACTCTGTGGTGTATCAGTTTGAGGGAGTTCCGCAAGTAAGAGTAAGGGCGCAAGGCTTCCTTACAGAACTCCTTCCGTATAAATTGACTATTGGTTTCGGAAAAATAGCCTTCGTTGAAGAATAAGTACAAACAGCGCAATACAGTTTCTAATCGTGCTTGTATAATCGATGGGCTTATGGTTTTGATTTGAAAATGATGTTCTTTTTGGAGCTTGTTTTTAGACCTAAAAAGTCGTATAGTTTCAACAGGGGTCAGTAGAGCATTGGCAATCTCTTCTACTGTGAAACCACAGAGTATTTGCAAGCTAAACTTATTTGTGATACTACCGAAATAGAAGGATCACAGATATTGAAAAAGCATTTCCAACTGACTATCATTTATTTCAGAAGTTTCAAAGGTAAAGTTCTCACTTCTTTCAGTAGGTGTGAGTACCTTTTTACTTTATTTTGGAATATAGCCATGTGTTTTTCATAGTCTTTAGCTTTGTTTTTATGACGGTGTAAAGCCACGCAGTAGGGTTAGGGAGGCAAGGGCATGTTTCCCAGAGTTCATAGGCTTTTTAAGAAACGTATCACCTACAATATCTTCCGCAATCTCCAATCGAGAAAAGCCAAAATGGCGACATAGTACTGCCACCATTTTAGCGTATTCTTTTCCGAACAAATCGGATAAAAAGTTGTGAGTGAGGCATTTTAATCTCTTTAGCACTTCACGCACTTCAATGCTGCCACCTACTTGTTCAAAATAGATTGGCTTTTATGCATCTCTACTGCTTCGTCTATTTTCAGCTTTCACCACCACAACCACCGATAAACTCTTTAATTTCGGTAAAAGGACCATCGGTTACAACCTTATCGGCTTTGATAGTTTTAGCACTGCCAACAATCAGGCAAAAAGGGTATTGCCTTTGTCAGGCTAATTTGTTTTGTGAAGCGATACCCGCAAGCCAGTTCATACGTTCCTGCATTTGCTCAGCAGTAGGCTTGAAATCAGCAGATGTTGTTCAAAACGAAAAATCAATACAAAAATCTTTCATGTGTTTCTAAAATTTAATGTTATACCCCTATAACGATCGAATTTTTCTCTATGGGGACAAATGTAGTAATAATTTACAAATATTTGAGACTCCCATACAGTATGGTACTGTGATGGGGAGTTTTACTTTTAAAAAGTTAACATAAAAACATCCAGCCAATGCCAAACTGTATCAGTAAACTACTATAGTAACCAAAATACTGCTCCTCAATAGGAGTTTTGTAGTTCCTCCCTCTGATAAAGCAAAAACAGCTTGTTAGCCTCTCTGGTCGGGTATTAATTACTACATACCCTGATTCCCTAAGCTGGAGTTTATCCCATTGAGGGGAAATATATCTGTCTCATTAGTTTTCATACCTCCCATGGGGAAGTTCGATATACACAAGAAGATTTTTCTCATTTTCAGCATGGATAGAGCATTTTCTTCAGCAGTTGAAATCATTGTAAAATCACCTCCAAAGCAGTTTTTGTAAAATTCAAAGGCAGCTCTACAATTACCATTGAATTGCAAGAAAGGATTAATGTTTATTGTCATATATAAATAAAATTAGTTGTTTTTATTCTTTAATTATTCAATATCAATTCTCCATTGAGATTTGTAGTGAGAGCTCGGTCATAAAGTCCAAAAGGGACGCATAGCTATCAATCCTTGAATTGCTTTTTCAGCAAAGTTAGTTGCTGTGGCTTCTTTAAGGGAGTAATCATAGTTTGAGAAGGAAATTGCTTTTTGCGCAAATAATCTATCATTGGATCGTCTTTTCTGAAAACCTTTTAGGACTGTTTTAACTTTCTCTCCCCATAACTGTCCATCAAACTCTCTTTGTATTCCTCATCCTTCATTATATCTTTTAAATTTTTAGCATTATGATATTTCCTGACGGATACGTAATAATTGATCTTTATTGTCTGAAAAACCACCTCCTATAAAAAGTCTCTTGGGGACTGATACATACATAATATCCACCAAGATAGTGGGTTCCTTGCGTTGTATATAGCATCCAAAGTGTGTTTTATAAGGTGTTTTGTCATTAGAAAACGCAAATCGTGATAAATGCGATATATTTTTAGTGAAGCCAAAAGTATCATACTTAGTGTACATAGTATAAAATATGTTTAAAAAGTGTAGTAGCTCCAAATTAGCTGATTCGTATTGTGCTTTATGAGCATTGAACCAATCTTTTATTATTGTATGAGTTCTGTAAGGAAATCAAACATACATCATGAAGAATTAGTTATTGTTTTGTCTAGAACTCTTGCTTTGTTGTTGAATTCTAAACAGAGTTGTAAACCAAAAATCAAAGTCTGGGTTGCACCTCGTAGGGTCTATATAGCACTAGCCAGAGAGCTCTTTGCCTCATTACCACTGGCGAGAACCTCGCCTTCGGCAATTTCTTCTGTCTGCTCAGGGTCAAACCCACACATTAGGGCAATCCTCCCTTGTTGATGCACATCTTTGTCATTCACTGCAAGAAAGCTCTAAACCGCCAAACATCGCCTCTTTTCTTCCACCGTGATAGGAGGAATTTCTGGCTAAATATTCGCGAACCTCTATTGGCAAGTGTTATACCATGTTTGCATATTATATTAAATTTTGAACCAAAATAGTTTAAAAGCTACTACAGTTTCCCAAAATGTCTCGATTCGTGCATATTGTTTACATACATAGCTTCTTCTATAGTATCAATAGAAAATAAACCTACCTCAACCATCGGAAACTCATTGAATAGCCTTGTTTTGATAATCTTCTTGTAATTGATTTACTGTACTAGCAACACTCCTTTACTTGGTAGATTTCTCCCTTGAAGATGCAATCTTTGAGGAAAGGTGCTCACGATTATATTTTCTAAAAATCATTGCTTATTAGCAGTTTATTTCCACTGAGGTGATAACATAAGAATTGCTGTACAGCACACACAATGTAGCTATATTCCAAAAAGATATTATTAGAAAAACCTATTGGGACATAACCTAATTGTTCAGGAGTAAGATTATCCAAGTAAGTCAATAGGTTTTTGCGAATGGATAAAAGAAAATCAAAGTGTTTTGTTTTTGTCATTTTTAAATACTTTTAAAATTCGGGGCAAAAATATGACTAATACACATCTTGCCATAAGACAAGATTACATTTCTTTTCCTGATACGACTCAGCGTAGTATCTGTGATGCCTAAATAAGTAGCTATATGTTTTAAGGGGCGTACTTTATAGCACTGGGTTTTTCCTTTATAAACTGCATATAGCGTTCTTTTGGCAGGAGTGTAATCATTTCAAGAGAACGTTTTGCCTCAAACAATTTCTCTGTCATAAAGAGTCGCCCCATTCCGAATATCCTTTTAAACTGTGATAGAGTTCTTGAAAATGCGTCATAATCTATATGCCAGCCCTCACAATCGGTAAGAGCTTGGATATTTTCGGCTGAAGGCAAATGCTTAAAAAGAGAGAGTTCTTGCACGATAATTTCACCTTCACAAAAGAAGTTCGTAGTGATATCATTCCCCTCATAGTCATATACAAAGGCGCGAACAACTCCTCTGCAAGATCAAATAACCACGAGCTATTTCATCCTTATGTAAGATAAAATCAGTCTGTGAAAAGCAATAGGTTGATGGGCTGTATTTGTTGCAGTTCTTGCACCCTATCATAGGATGTTTATAAATATTCTCAAATAAGGTATGTATCATTGTTTACATTTAATCCATTAAAACTCATCAAATTGGCAAATCGACAAATTGGCAAATCACTAAATTAGCTAATTGACAAATTGCCTAATTCTAAACACCACTGACCTTCGAGCAAGAAACACACTCCACCACCAAAGTAAGTACTTCCGAAAGCACAAGAGTAAGCCAAATACCCTGTTCACCCAAAAAGTAGGTAAGATACATTCCAATACCGATAAATACCACCCCTGCAAAACAGCAATCACAATAGAGCCTAAGGCATTGCCGATAGAGGTAAAAGCTGGTAACTAAGATATTAAACTGTTTATCAGCATAGGAAAATATGTGCCCCTACTGAAAAAGTGGCGTGATGATATTCACCCCTCCCAAAGCTTTTTCGCTTGCGTAATTGCTCACTACATAACCATCTACCAAGTTCTGTAAGCCAAAGAAACACATGGTAATAATACTCGGCAAGGCATATTTCAAAAACACTGTAGCAATAGGGAGCTTTTTCTAAAGTTTACGTCTGTTCATCGGCTATTTACTTTTTTATTCTGACCAATCATCATCGGCATTTCATAATTTATAATCTTCTCTTTGTACTCTATTAGCCAAAAGATGTATTCCCCTACAAAAGTATCAAAAATCAACATCAATCTCCTCAATACCTTCATAACTATCGGCAGAGAAAATCACATATGGCATGTTATCAAGAAAAAGAGGCAGCATACAACAGCTGCCCGATCTCACAATTACGAAGGTTGGTCAGAAGGAACACGATATTGGCTATCCAACAGCTCCTCCACGCTCCAGAGAATGATATTCCAAAAGACCCCTCCACATAAAGTCTTAGAAAAAGCACTATAAGCAGGAGCACCCCAATCCAATACTGGGAATACTTGTCCTTGAGGTATTTCGCCTATGAGTATGGCATCGGGTGATGAGTTCAAGCAAATTTCTGTAATGGGTAATAAGGGCTTGTAAGTCCATAGGTAACTATTCTTTTTCTCGTGTAAAGATAAGGATAATTGATGGATTTTCTCCTAACTTTGTACTTATGAAGAAAATATACACCATAGGGCACTCCACCCATACCTTTGGAGTGAATTCATAAAGATGTTGCAATCCTTTAAGATACAGCATTTAGTAGATGTCAGGGCCTGCCTGGTTCTAACAAATATCCGCATCCAACAAAGAAAAAATTTGAGGTTGCCCTGCCTCAGTTGGTATTGCTGTACACCCATCTTCCCCTTATTAGGAGGCAGGCGTAAGGGTACATAAGGACTCCAAGAATACGCGTTACATAATGAATCTTTTCCGTGCTTTATGCCGATTATATGGAGACTGATGATTTTGAAGAAGGCATAACCCAACTCATTGTGTTATTGTAGAGAAAGAAAACACCGTTTATATGCGTGCCGAGGCACTCTGGTGGCGTTGTCATAGATCCATGATCTCGGATTATCTAAAAGCCAAGGTTGGGAAGTGGAGCATATCATGGCTGTAGACAAGGAAGAACCCCACAGCTACACCGCCCCTGCTCGTATTATAGGTGATAAAGTAGTGTATTATGATGAAGAAGTTATCTGATTAACAGACAGAGGTTCACAAAGTAGGCAATAGCGGACTTTCATGAAATTTCAAGATAGATTTTACAGTCTCTTCGCAAGTAAGGCGAGTGATAAACGAAAATGATAACCTGCAAAATATATCCCCACAGGAAAAATGTACAAGATAGATCGATATTCTGCTTTAGGTATCTAACATCCCAAAAGACAACTTCCCATTTTCACTCGACTTGCTAAAAGGTCTGCAGTATCCATAAGTAACTCTAAGTTCTCTTTCTTTTTGAGCATGGATAACGGCACATGTATATGTTTGCTGAAAACATCCTTCCAATAGGCATTTTCAGCCTTTCGTAGGCTATCACAATAATTATTATCCTTACCCATGGGAATATAAGTCAAGAAAAGCTCTAAAAGACGACCAAAAAACCCAATTTTGAACAATCAAGATAGGAGGGTAGGCAATGCCCAGTTGTCACTGATACGAGTAATATCTTCTTTAGCGATAGTAAGAATTTCCTTTTATGGTTAAAAATTCTTGATACATATATTTCTGCATTTTCTTCAACTCACCATTAACAACTAACTGACACTTCCCCCATCAAAAGACAGCGTAAGTATAATAGTGTATCCAGTCACCTGTATTGATATAAGTGGCTCCCCACTGAGGTCTCATGGTCACAGGTAGGTGACGATGACCAAAAAGAAAATAGTCATAATGTTGCTCTCTCCAATTTGCGGCGGCAGTACTGCACCAACCATTCTTTGTCTTCACCTAAGAAATGTACATCTTCCGCGCTGAAATGAGCTTGTTCTTCACTGAGAGGTATTGGTGCCAAAAGATGTGCCTCAATATCAGGGTGTAGCCAACGGAAAAGCCACCTTACAGAAAGGATTGGTAAAGACCCTTTTTCATACGCTATACCCCTTATCCCCTGACCTAACCCATCACCGTGACCTATAAGAAAACGCTTGTCTATGGCAAAGAAATTCTTGGTCGATGATATACAGGGATACCCAACTCCTGCTCGAAGTAATCCCCCATCCATAGGTCATGGCTTCCCCACAGAAAATAGGCAGGCCACCGTCACGCAGCTCGGCCAACTTGCTCCAATCACACGTACAAAAACCACGAGGTACCACCGTTTTGTACTCAAACCAGAAGTCAAAAAGATCACCCAAGAGAAAGAGCGCCCTGCATCGGCCTTAATTGTATCAACCAATGTACAAAAGCGCACCTCTCGCCCCGACTTTCCTTATAAGTCGGTGCCCCTATGATTATCTGAAGCAACATAGCTTCTTTTCCTTCTTCTAATATTATCTTTCATCAGTGGTCAGTTATCCGTAGTCAGTTTCTTTTGGAGGAAATAAATCATTTTACCCACTTCATCTAACAAACACATTGCTTTTGTATCTCTGACTCTTTTAAGTAATCTATTTTTACACAGTAATAATTGTGTTTCTAATCCAGCCTTTTGAACCTCTGGCTATAGATAAGAAATATAAAAATTCTTTCAAGGAGCTCCTCCTTGTCCTTCAGCTATATTACTAGGATAGAAATCACAGCACGTCTTATTTGGTCATGCACAAAGCAAAAGAATTTCTTCCGCTCTTTTATATGGTCATCATCTATCATAGTTTAGTTCTATGTACCAATTATCGCTCTAATTCTTTAACTAAGTAACAATTTTTCATTGAATTATAACGCTTTTCGGACATATCTATCTCTGGCGGACAAATTTTTACATTACTTATTTCATTAAAAATTCTTTTTCGTATAGACAAAAATTTTTATCAACTCCCCAACTTATTCCCCCGTAGGAATAATAATTAAAACTAATTTCATCTTTGGAAAGTACAAATATTCCGCACATTGTACATTTTGCAGCAAGGAATCCAATTTTTCTATCAATATTTAACTGACTGAAATAAACAGAATCATTTACATTTCTATATTTTCCTTCACGCAAAATAGGTGGATAATCAAAGGCAGAAATTGTATCTTCTGCAATGATTTGCCGAATCATTTCAAAATCAGTTCTATATTTGTTAAATGATTTATCATTTCCTCATCAGTAGGGTCTTTTACTGCTGGTTTGCAACTTTTATGGTGAAAATTATTAGTAATAAGAACAATATGCGTATCGTTCTATACTTAAAGTTTCTTTTTACTCTTATATTCTCTAACTTCTGCCATAATAGTTTCTTCTGCCAATAGATGCATACTATTTTTCAAATGTGCATATCCCGCCCCATTATTAATCCAAAATTCAGAGGAACTAGCTCTATTTCTAATGGATTCACATCTACTGACCACTGACCTCTGTCCTTGTGCATTAACCGGGAGCACAACCCCAACGCATACAGGTCATCCAGATAGAGGTACCCCCTGTGGTGAAGAACGGTAGGTTTTGTCCTGTTATGGGTAGCAGCCCCACGGAAACTCCCATATTGATAAAATCCCTGAAAAACAATCGGCATACCTACACCCAGTACTAACAGCTTTTCCAAGAAATAGTGGTTGCCTTCAGTAGAGATGATCACAAAGCGCACTGACATGATGATAAAGAGCAGAATCAGTGCAGCCCCACCCCATAAGCTCATATTCCTCCACTACTATGGCAAAAATAAAGTCGGACGAACCCTGTGGAAGCAGGGTTTTTCATCACACTCTTACCTGCTCCTTTGCCCCAAAAACCTCCGAAACTATGGCTATTTTTCGCCCGTCTGATTGGTAGTTCTCTCTTATCTTTGCTAAAAAGGTCTCTATACTGGCTTTTCCATGTATCGGCACGGTGCGGGAAAGGCATCGGGGAAAGCTTTGATAAAAAGAAAGAAAAGACCCGATAGCATAACTACAAAAAGAAAACTCAATAGCATATGCCTGATAGGATAGCGCCCTATGAAAAGTAGCATGAGCACCATTGTATACATAATCGCCCCTGTGGAGAAGTTGGGTAGCGTTACCAGCCCTACAGTGATGCCCGCAGGCAGCCATAAGGGAAGTATGCTATCGACGAAACTCACCTTAGTACCATATACACTTCGGCCAAGTAGGAGGCTACATACATCGGGAGAACCACCATCGCCATGGCCGACGGCTGAAAAAGATACACCATCGATCCATCGACTTGCATTTGCCCCTTTTTATTAGAAAGTGCTTCAGCAAAACAAAAATAACAGTACCCATGCCAACAAAAGCCCTAACCGAGCCAAAGGACGAAAATAACGGTACGGAAAGATATGTATCAGATAGATCAGCAACACCCTACCGACACTAAGGCTGTGTGGCAACAAGTATCCAAAAGTACTTATCTTTGCCTTCTCCATACACACTAAGTTACTACTGGAGCTGTATACAGGCAAAAAGAGAGAAAACAAACAATAGTACCACCCCCAAAGGGAAATGTCCCCTTGAGATACTGCCTAAATCGTTCCATAACTACCTCGTTTAGAGCATATTTACATAATGCTTGAACTGATTACTCTGTCCTCATAGCTCTGAAAAAGGTCAAAGCTCGCACTGGCAGGTGAGAGCAATACGGTGTCTCCCTCTTGAGCCAAAACTGCGCCCTACTTGTCACAGCATCTTCCATGGAGTGGGTCTCTATGATAGTAGGTATGATGCTTTGGAATGTTTTGTATACTTGATTGTCAAGCCCTAAGCATACTATAGCCTTTACTTTCTTACTTACATAAGGAATCAGTGGGTTGTAGTCATTCCCCTTGTCCTGTCCCCACAATCCACACGAGGTTATCCTCCATGGAGTCCAAGGCGTAATATACAGAGCTCACATTGGTTGCCTTAGAGTCATTGATATACTTCACACCTTCTACCCGCGAACAAACTCCAGCGATGGGGTACTCCTTGGAAAGTCATCAAGCTGTTGCGGATACTCTGTTGCGAATATTGAGCATTTTGGCAACCATAGTGGCGCCCATAGCGTTCTTTAGGTTATGCTTACCTTTGATTGTCAAATCTTGTGGACATTTCTAATAGGTTTTTGGTTAAAGTTTATATGTATATCATCAAGGCAATAAGCCCCTTTGTGTATTTGCTTTTTCTAAGGAGAAAGGTAACAATTGTGCTTTTTATATCCCTTCTCTTGGCCAACTCTTCCTGCAACACTGGATCATCTGCATCATAGATAAGATAGTCATTGGCCTCTTGGTAGGCTGTGATACGAAATTTCGCATCTATATAGTTCTGAGATTCATAGTTATACCTGTCCAAGTGGTCAGGAGTGATATTGAGCAACAGGGCTATGTGGGCGGAAAGAGGTGATGTCGTCTCAACTGAAAGCTCACTGATTTCCAGCACATAATATTCCTTTTGGCTCCTTGGCAACCATATAAGCAAAAACTGCTTTGCCTCATATTTCCCTACTCCTACCGAAAGGCCTGCCTGCTCCAGAAGGTGATAAATGAGGCTCGTGGTAGTGGTCTTGCCATTGCTGCCCGTAATAGCACAATTTTGCATTGGTATAGCGTGAGGCAAACTCTATCTCTGAGATAATCTCTATCCCTTTGCCTTCGCCTGCTGGATACATGGGTACCTGTGGGGTATACTAGGCTTTTGATAATACAGTCGTGTCGAGAGAATCTCGCTTTCTGTATGTTGGGCTCTCTTCCCAGCGTATTCCCTGCTGCAGTGTTCTTTTGTAACTGTCTTTCAGAGGCGCCTTATCGGAGAGAAATACCTCCCAGCCTTTTTGTTGTCTGAGAATCGCGGCACCTGTACCGCTCTCCCTCCTCCTAATATGACTAATTTCATCTCTTTATTAGTTTTTGAGTTTTGAGTTTTTAATTTTGAGTTCTAAGGTTATAGATTTATAGGAGTCTTGCCTAACAACCAACCACTAACCACTATCTTATCTTCAGCGTGATAAACGACACTAAGGCCAAAATAATCCCTACAATCAAGAACCGCATCACAATCTTGCTCTCATGGTAGCCCTTTTTCTGATAGTGATGGTGCAGAGGCGACATAAGCAATATCCTACGTCCTTTCTCCATATTTCTTCTTCGTATATTTAAAATACCCTACTTGCAGGATTACTGATAAGTTTTCTATCAAAAAACACCCCACAGAGCACTGGATAAGCACTTTCTAACCATAATAGCTCAATACCGCTATGATCCCTCCTATGGTAAGGCTACCTGTATCCCCCATAAAGACCTGTGCTGGATAGGTATTGTACCAGAGAAAACCGATGAGCGCTCCTACCAAGGCGGTAATGAATATGGTTTACCTCACCTACATGAGGTATGTACATGATATTCAAGTATTCCGAAAAAGATAGTGTTACCCGAAATCCACGCAAATATCCCCAGAGTAAAGACGATGATTGCCGAGGTCCCCGCCGCCAGCCCATCTATTCCATCGGTGAGGTTAGCCTCATTGGATACCGCTGTGATGATAAAGGTAACTATCGGAATAAAATAAGCATACCCAGTGCTTGTAATCCTTTCCTACCCACTTAATCAGGGAGGCATAGTCAAATTCGTTATTCTTCATAAAAGGAATCGTCGTCTTGGTTGATTTCACCTCGGCCATTTTCCGAAAGTGTTCAGTCTTTGCTCTGCTAATGAACCTGCTGAGAGGCTTAGGGCATTCTCATTTTTACGGTAACCCTCAGGGGAAAATATAGGGTAGCCCCCACTATGATCCCTAAGGACAACTGTCCCATAACCTCAATCGCCCTTTTAGTCCGTCCTTGTTCTTCCTAAAACCTTGATATAATCATCTATAAAACCGATAAGTCCCATCCATACGGTAGTAATCAGTAGCAAGATGATGTATATATTGTCCAGTTTAGTCAAAAGAATAGCAGGCACCAACAAGGCCAAGATTATAATAATCCTCCCATAGTAGGTGTCCTCGGCCTTTTTCCTTCTGCCCCTGCTAGATCCCAAACCCGAACCGACTCTCCCTACTTGTCGCCTGCAGAGCATATTGATAATACGTTTCCTGTAATGGTAGCAATCAGCAGCGAGAGAATCGCTGCCACTCCGCCCTAAAGGAGATATACTGAAACATCCCCTGCTCCAGGCAAATTATAAGCCCTAGCGTAAGTAATCAAATAAATAATATAACACAATAGCTAATTGTTAATTGTCAATGGTCAATGATTTTTCCTCGCTGGCGCGAGCTTGTAGCTCGTGCCTATATCAGTAGAGCTTGTAGCTCCTTTCGCTGGCAAGCGAGCTTGCAGCTCGTGCCTCAATATCTGTAGAGCTAGGCTGCTCATTAATTTATATCTATTTCTCAAAACAGCACTCATATCATCACAATAGTTCTTAGCACTACTATATTTCCATTCCCATGCATTTTCACAAACCACTCTTTTACAGGATTCTGATGTATATAGTTTAGTTTTTCCTCAAATACTGACAAAGACCATATTTCTATAGGATGATTATCTTGTTGCCAAAATTGATAATCTTTTTACATTTGACCTTTTGCAGCTGCCCTTCTAAACATCCACAACAACCATATCTTTCCTACTCTCTTGAGGATTTTCCTCATCAATCTCACTATTTTCTTAGAGGTAAAGTCTTTAAAATCACGAATAATATCTGACGGATTATTATTCTTTGCTCTAAAATCAAATGAATATGACTGGGCATTATACAATAGCCATATATTTCCATCTCTTTATTCTTCCTACAATAATCTAAAGAACTTTATTATTTCATTAAAATATAACTCCTCATAGAAAAACATCTATCCAATTTACAAACTGAAAAGCTAATAAAATAAGCTCCTCGTTCAGTATAAAATTTATATTTTCTACTCATTGTAGTTTTCTGTTGCTTTCCAATTATCCCTAATCAATGGTAAGAGCTAAAAGCTCCTAATTATAGAGCACGAGCCGCAAGCTCGCGCCAGCAGACGGAAACTTAAAATCATTAATCATTGCTGGCATTAATCATTAATGGCATTGATCATTTCTTCTAGGTCGTCAAAATGGCTCTTCACCCCTTTACCTCCTGATAGGTTTCACAGACCTTTGCCTGCCAAAAAGAATAATATCGCCTGCTTTGGCTAAGTGGCACGCTACCTGATGGCTTGTCGGCGGTCGGTAACGGTCAGTATACTTGCTTTGGTTAGCGGCCTTGATCCCGCTCTCCATATCTCGGAGGATTGCTTCGTCTTCATCACGAGGGTTGTCCGAGGTCCAGCACTACCTTGTCGCTCAGCATAGCGGTGGCTATATGAAAGGCCATTATAGGGCGCTTGCCCTTGTCTCGGTTACCCCCACAGCCTACAACGGTAATGAGCTGTTGGTTCCCCCTGCTTGATACTGCGAATCGTTTCCAATACATTCTCCAAAGCATCGGGGTGTGAGCATAATCCACAATCAAGAGCTACGCTTGTCAGTAGCGCACAAAGTACTGAAACTGCGCCCTGCCACAGCTGTGAGCTTACTTAGGCACGTAATACCCTATCGGAATCCTCACCCAAGCATATCGCTGTGGCATAGATAGCCAAGAGGTTATACGCATTGAACCCTGCCTCATGAGTGATACCCATACTTTCTTTATCATTGATACGCAACAGCATACCAGAAAAAGTATTCTCAAGAACAGTTGCTCTGAAATCAGCCATTGTCTTTAGCGAATAACTATAGGTACATGCTCGAGGTGTTCTGTAACATATAGCTGCCGTTCTTGTCGTCTATATTGGTCAGTGTAAAGAGGTTTTGCTTGGTTGTCAAAGAACTCTTTCTTGGTATCACGATAGTCGGCCAGTGTCTTATGAAAATCCAAATGGTCTTGGGTAAGGTCGGAAGATTCCTCCTGCAAATTGCAGCTCCTTCATCCTATGCATGGCTACTCCATGCGAACTCACTTCCATAAGCAGTGAGTTACCCCTCCATTACCATTCGCTGCATCAGCTCGTTAAGGGTAAGCACGTCGGGGTAGTATTTTTGTGTTTCTATACGCTGCCTGTTTATATAATTGGCTATGGTTGAGATAAGTCCCTACCTTATAACCCAAATTTGCAAAGAGCTGATACAAAAGGGTTGCTATCGTTGTCTTTCCATTGTACCTGTAACACCTACCAATCGGAGCTTCTGCGAAGGTCGTCCATAGTAATTGGCCGCTATCTGCCCCATGGCTATAGTAGTATCGGCTACTTGCACAAAGGTTATCCCTTCAGGACAAGTTTCAGGAAGGTTTTTCACAAACACAACGCTCGCTTTTTCTTTTTATTACCTGTTCTATAAAAAGAATGTCCATCTATTTTTGCTCCCTTTTTACAGCAAAAACAGCGTATTTTCAACAATTTTTCGTGAGTCCTGAGTGATATGCAGCAACTTCTACTTGCTCATCTCCTATGATCTGTATCGTTTTTGACGCCTTCTAATAGCTCTTTTAGTTTCATAGTCTAATCAAAATCCAATTTTTATAGTCTTTCACCTCCTATATACTCTCCTCCTGCTATGGATTGTGCCGATACTTTGGCTGCCCTACCTGTTACTTTCACCGTAAGGCCTAAATTTTCCATAATAGCAATAGCATCCATAGCGTCCATACCTACTACATTGGGTACAATGGTCTTGTATTTGTTCATAATCTCATCATATCGCCCATAGTCTTTATTTACCTCTGCTGTTGAGGTCTCTATATTCTCTATTGTGTCTATTAGCAGAGAGTTGGTATAGATCTTCTGAGCAATACTCTTAAATACAGTGCCCGACACATCTCGCCCCATAGTACCCTATCTTCTTATCAGGGTTGTGTATTACCACTATACAAGAGTACTTAGGGTTATCTGCTGGAAAAAGCCTGCAAAGGAGGAGATATATCCCAGCTTAGACTTGTCCTTATAATCTTTTTGGGCAGTACCTGTCTTCCCTGCCATAGAGAAATGGGGCGAATAGAGGCTCTTCCCTGTCCCATATTTTACTGTGTTCTCTGGACTTTCTTTACTTTCTTGGCCGTCTCTTGACTACATACAGTACTATTGAGTACTTCTATCAAACTTCTGTATGGACTTATTCAGCCGCTTAACTTCCTTAAGCATACGTGGCTTGAGCATCACCCCATTGTTGGCTGATGGCATTGTAGAAGGTCAGAACTTGCAAAGGGGTCATCTCCAGCCCATATCCGAAGGCCATCCACCAAGGGCAATCCCACTCCAACCTCGCTGCCCTGGCTGGGGAACAAAAAGATCCTTCTCTCCTTGTATGGGCCATACCCAACTTGGTGATTTAGGTGCATTTTATTGATCTTATCTACAAATTTCTTTTGGATTTTTCCCCAAAAAGATCGTGTATCGCTTGTACTATGCCCGTGTTGGAGGAGACTTGCATCGCCTTTGATAGGTTGATTTTCCCATAACCCTTATGGTTGGAATCCCAGACCTGTCGCCCATAGAAGGAAATCATCCCCTTTTGGTATCTACCATATAGGGTAGTGTCTATCTTAGCCTCTTCATGGTGCTACCACCAGCGATACGGTCTTAAATACCGATCCTGGCTCATAAGTCTCCCCTATGGCATAGTTTAGCTGCTCCGCATAGCTACCATCCTTGTTACAGCCTAAGTTGGTAATCGCTTTTATCTCTCCTGTGGCTACTTCATGACCACTGCACACCCATGATCAGCCTGATAGGTTTCTAATTGCTTGAGCAGTGCATGATGGGCTATGTCTTGTATATTTATATTGATCGATGAGACTACATCATCACCATCCTTGGGATCTATCTCATTGCTATCCTCTATGGGTTTCCACTGCCCTTGAGCTATCTTTTGTTTGAGGTGTCGCCTTCTACTCCTGAGGTATTTGCTAAAGGCACCTTCCAACCCTACTTTTGACACATTTTCCTTGTCCATCGGTACGCTCATACCCTACAATACGGTGTGCTATGTCTCCCAAAGGATACTCCCTTGAGGTCCTCCCTCTACTACCAATCCGCCCTGGAATAGAACCAAGCGAGAAAAGAGGAAATTTCCGTACCCTGAGCACATTCATCATACCCCAAACCCTTACATATTAGGTATTTGTCTCTACGCTTCCGTGCATTAGTAAGTAATTCCTATAATAGGACGAAGGCCGATTGAAAACTTCCCTAACGAATCACCCAGTGCCGGCAGATAAGTATCAAAAATCCGACTGCGGGGGTGAGTGCATCAAAGTGTATATCATATCGCGTAATCGAGGTAGCCGAGAGAGCCCCCATCATCCGCAGCTACAAACTCTCTATTGGGTGCTATCACAAACTCCTTTATGGTATGTTCGGCTATCATCTGCTCATACTTATCTCCTTTGAAATAGAGCATCTGTAGCATAAAAATCAATATAGCAAAGACAAATAACCCTACTGCTACCATGATGGTGCATGTAGGTTTTAGGATCCCATCTTGGCATCTCATTACTCATCTTCTTTTACTATTACTTTTATTTTATTCGGAGGGGTCTGCGATTGCTTTAGTCCTGTATTTTGAAGTTCACTAAGTACTGATGACTCTAATTTCTCTCGCTTAGCCGAGAACGCACATTGAAACAAAACCTGCTGTAACCCTTCACCTCTGTTTCCAATTTCGCTATAGTATATATCTTTTTGGTCTATCAAGTGTCCACTGTAGATCATCACAATCCCAACAGCAGCACCAGTAGTATTGTTATCCAGTTCCTCTGCGAATCCTTCCCTATGAGAAACTCGCTTTGAATACTTTTACAAATCTTCCTTTAATCTCTTCGCATGCACTATTTGTTCACTTTTCATTTTTCCTCTTCACTCTCACTCCTCCGTTCTGCTACTCTCAGTACCGCACTACGCGCCTGTTATTCTGAGCTATCTCTCGTTGCCAGATGGCCTTGCCTCACTTTCTGAAAAGGGTCAACAGGTTCCCATAGAAATCCTTCTGTGTCTCCTGAAAACTGCCCATCGCGTATAAAAACGTTTTACCAACCTATCCTCAAGCGATGATAACTAATCAGGGCACATACGCCCCTGGCCTTACTATCTCTGGCAATTGCAAAAAGTAGCTCCTCCAGTGCGGCCAGCTCACCATTGACCTCTATGCGTATCGCTTGATGAGAGTTGGAGCTAAGACCTTGTTTTCCTTACCTTTAGGCAAAAAGCGCTGTACCACTTGCTAAGCTCTGTAGTGGCTATGGGCCTTGTGCTGCGCTGCTGCACGATGGTGCAGGCTATCTGTCGGCTTTGAGAGAGTTCTCCCTACGAGTGTACTGAGGCTCCTCTTCACAGGTATTCACTCACCCTCATAGGCCGAAAAGCGGTGCCTCTGAGTTCATTCTCATATCCAACGCACCCTCAAGCCGAGTGGAGAACCCACGCTCGGCAGTGTCAAACTGGTAGGAGGATACCCCAAAATCAGCAAGACACCATCTACTTGCTTTTACGCAGAAACGCAAGAAGCGTTTTATATGTCTGAAATTCTGTGGGATAAGGGTAAACCGCCTCATCATCTATAGCGTCTGTTGTGCCTGAGGGTCTTGGTCAAAAAGCCAGCAAACGGCCTCGACTGCGCAGTGCTGCCAATATCGCCCGCGAGTGGCCACCTCCGAAGGTCGTATCCACATACGTCCCTGCGGGGTTTGTAAGCCAACCTTCCATGCTCTCCTTGAGCAAGACGGGTACATGATAACTACTCTCCATCATTGCCCATTATTTTCAGTTAGCTGCATAAAGGCTTCTTCATCTATACTATGTATTCTGTGCTTCAAAGAGTTCTCTATCCCATATCTCTATAAAAATTGATCAGGGCACCAGCACCACTTCCTTGTCTATCTGGGCATACTCCACCAAGGACTTTGGAATAAGAAATCGTGCTGCGCATCGACCTCCACTTCCTTAACCCCTGCGGTAAATTTTCGCAAATAGTCCAAATGTTGCTTGGAAAAAGGTTCAATTTCGCACACATTTTCTCCATAATCTCCTGCCATTCCCCTGCGGATAGAGCTCATACACAGCCCAGTTGAAGACCAGAGTATGAGTACAAAACCATTCTGTAACTCTTTGTCCAGCACGACTTTAAGCCCTGAAGGAACCATGATTCGCCCCTTGGAGTCCGCCTTGCATTCGTATGTTACAGAAGAATGTATCATCACTGATTATTCGGGCCAAAGATACAAACTTTTTCCCACTTTCTCCCACTTTCTCCTACTTTTTATTAACAGACATCTGAGGGAATCTGTCAGTAGGGTGTTGTCAGTCAACCATGACACGCGGGCATAAGACACTCTTATCTGCTGGTGTATATCGATACATTACAGAGTATCGAAACTTGAACCCACTTAACTATAAAAAGATACGACCCTGGGATCGTATCTTTTGTTATTATGAACAACTCCTCAATGGGTCGCTGTTTTGAACTCCTAAAATAATGAATTTCTATTGTGTCATTATCACTTTTGAAATAGATAATGAACTTCCCTTTTAAAATAGACCTTGATACAAATCTAATTTCGACATATTCTCCCTATATAAAAAGGATTGCTTGATATATCTTTCACTAATTTCTCAACTTCAGAAATTATTTTCTCAGAATAGGAAGAAGAACCATTTTTCAGCCCAATACATGGCAATTTCTGTCAAACTTTCTTCAGCTTCAGTAGTCCAAATTATTTCCACTTTTCTGCTAGTTTTCTCGTATTCTTTTAAATACATCTTGCACTTTTTAGTCTGACCATCTTAGCTTGTTCTTTTTGAAATAGCTATCTTCTCAAATCTTCCTCTGTAAGGTCATCCTCTTCATAAAGTTCAACCATATCTATCATATAATTGTATTCGTCTTCAGTGAATTAACCTAAATGTATTCCTTCAATATCTGTTAGAACTCTCTGGTTCTTAGTAATACCATGGTACTCCTATTCAAAATATGCAAAAGGTAATAATTATTTGTTTGACCTTGGACCTCTTCACGCTTCGCTTAGTAGAACTTCGCTCTATCGTCTTTGATCTTAGCGGTGCTTTCTAAGGCTGAGAAAGATCTTGAGAAGCTCGGTTCAGCTTCTGTGCGCGTAGGCTATTGGCATAAGCAGAATAGCTGTTGATAGCTGGAGCGATGGCCTTTTGAGTCACCTCTATCACATATACGCCATTGTTTCCTGCTATAGGCTTTGCTGAGTTTATTCTCTGGCAAGACAAAGGCTACACCTACTACATTGGGCTCACTGCCTTGTCCTGAGAGGTTAGGGTTGCTCTGCATAAGCCCCTCACCTGCTTCGTGTATTGTTAGCCTGCGCCTGTAGCCTGGGCGATTTGTTCAAGCGAAGAGCCTTTCATCTTCTCTGAGATTTGTTTTACTTTTCTTCTCTTTGATAAGGATAGGTCTCTACAATGGCTCTCACATCGGCTGCCTGGCTGAACCTTCGTCTATTTTTCTCTTGGTGAGTTGCACCACTACATAGCCGTCTTTTAGGTCAAAACGACGCACATCACCTACTTTAGTATCATCTTCAAAAGCCCATTTTACTATTAGAGTTACCCCAAACCTGAATATCTTCCTGCAAGTACCGTTAGTTATTGGCAATACGCTATAACCTTCCTTAGCAGCAATCAGCAGCAAAAATCCTTAGGATTCTTTAGCACCGCTTCGTTACAGAGCTGTAATCTTGGTATATACTTCATTGTTGGTAGCTGCTGAAGGCGCTATATTACGCACGATAGTGGCCAACTGTACCCTTCTCTTCTGGTCAGTAACCTTTACATGGAAACCAAAGTTCGTTTCACAAGGCCTACATCCCCTACTTAGCCTTGAACACATAGTCATTGAGAGGCTGGCACCATGGTCCCTGGGGTAAAGAAGTTCAAATCACCTCCATTAGGCGCATTAGACTTATCATCGGAATTAGCCTGTGCCAAAGCGGCAAAAATCACTACCTGCTTTCACTTGAGCTAAGATTTCTTCTGCTTCGCTTTAGCTTCTTCCTTGCTACGAGAACTGTATTATCTGATACAGAACCTTTGTAAGCTATAAGGATATGGCTGGCTCTCACCTCTGCATTAGGTTTCTTGGAGAGCATACGGCTGTATTTTGTAAGCCTCTCGTCTTATAAGGTCCATAGAGCTCTACTTGTAGGTTGTAAAAAGTGCATCGGCATATTCCGCTGAAGTCTGTCGCGATTTACATAGAGACTATCAAAAGGCACATCAGAGTTTTCATTTACAAAATCAGGCACTTCACTCTTTGGCAAGGCTGCAAAACCTGGAAGAGTCGTCGTTGGACTGGGTTGGCATTATACACTACTTTAGGCTCATTAAGGGCTTTTAAGAGATGCCTCCTATGACTTGAATATCTGCCTGAGAAGCTACATTGGAGGCTAAAACAAACTGTAGGTTACGCATTTGTTTTTGCTCAAATTGCTTCTTTATGAGCTCTTGATATAGTCCTCTATCTCACTATCTGATACCTTTACAAGGCTATCGGAAATAGAGCTATAAGGTACCGTAACATATTTTATATTTACTTGGTCGGACTGCTTGTGGTATTCTCTTTCTCCGTCCTTGAAGGTCTAAGCCTGCGCGGATAAGACCTAAATATACCTCACGCTTAGCGTTGTCTATATAAGATTTTTCTTCCTGTTGCCATTGCTTGTACACAGTGGATTCATAGTCTTAAGCTCGGAGATGAGATGGGCAAACTTAGCCTCAGAGAAGTTCCCTTTATCATCCTGAAACTGAGGGTTTTGTCCATAGTCAGGTATTACATAGCTATCATACTCGCAATTTGGTCTTTCCCTCACACTAATGCCCAGTTTCTCAAACTGTTGGTCTATGATACGGCTCTGTACCGCTTGTTGCCACAGGCATTCACGATATATCCTTGGCCCTATACTACCGCCCATATTGCGCATAGTATTTTCCACCTGGGTAGAGAAATCCACATAGGAGATATCATCACCATTTACACTCCCAATGACCAACTGACTTGGGGTAGTGTTACGACTAAATATGCCTGAGATAACAAAGGCAAAAAGCGCTAATCCGATCACAAGGATTAGGAACACTGTTCTTTTCTGATTTTTCTAAAACAGCCATTTTATAGTTTTTAGTTTTTAGTAGTTAGTGATTAGTGGCAAGTATTCTCCTTTCACTAGCCACTTTTCACTATTTTGGGGTGCGAAATTACAACTTTTTACCAATTTTAAAAAATTTTTAGCACTTCTTATTTATCCACATCTACACAACAAAATGATTATCAACCACTTATAATTAGTCACTTGTCACTCGTCATTTGTCATTAGTCACTTGTCACTCGTCATTGTCATTAGTCACTTGTCACTCGTCATTTGTCATTAGTCACTCGTCATTTGTCACTACCAAAGATTCTACTGTAATCGCTTTATTATCCGCCACTTCCTCCACCAAGAAGCGATAATTCTATGCTGACCTCTTCGTCCTTACAAAGGAATAGCCTCATGGATGGCCACCACTGTGCCCCCTAAGGTCTCAGCAGTTTTTCACTCTCTGAAGTGAGACCTATATTTTCATTGATATATCCACCTCCAAGCGTGCAGAAAAAGATATATCTTTGTCTGAAATCTGCAATTCCTTCTTGAAATTCTGGTCATGCTCGTCTTCTATCTCCAAAAAGCTCCTCTACGATGTCTTCCAGGTGATAAGCCCCGAAGTACCCCCATATTCGTCAAAGACAATGGCCATACTTTGGTGCTTCTTGGTGAAGTGTATCCAGGAGCTTGGAGATGTAAATGGTCTCTGGCACAAAGGTGATAGGTCGGAGAAACTCTGCATGGTCTTTGGACTCTTGAAGAGGTCAAAGGCATACAGTAACCTATGATTTTGTCCATATTTTCCTGATAGACAAGTACTTTTGAGTAGTTGGAACTAACAAAAAGATCTCGTAGTGCACTCTGCCGACTCATCTATATTGATCGCCACTATCTCTGTTCGAGGGTCGCATAATCTCCCTCGCCTTTACCTGCGAGAAGCCTAAGGCATTCTGGAAGATCTGTAGCCTCACTGTCCATCTGCCTGTCTTCGGGCATCGTTCTCTATCTGCTCGGAGATATAGCTCTCCAACTCTTCCTTAGAAAAAGTCAATCTAGCCACATCGCCTTGGGTATTGAAGAATACGTGTAAAATATTGTCCGACAGCCAAAATAACAAAAAGTTGAGACAGGTGAAAAGATCAAATAAAACACATAGGTAATAGGACTGAGCGCTCTAAGGAGTGTATGGAATAGATCTGAAAAACACCTTTGGGCAGAAACTCTCCTGTGATGACAATCACCAAAGTTGAGATAATCGTCTGCCACAATACATTATGGAAAAAGGAGGCAACTGCGCCATCACTACCAATTTTCCCCATCTCTATCCCATAGATCACCATGGGTGATATTGTTACCCACCAGCATAGTGGCGATAAAGCTTGGACGGCTTACGAGTGAGTTTCTCCAATATATTGCCAATCACCCCACCTTCCTTCTTCTCTATTTCCAATTGCACCTTGTTCGAGGAGACATACGCAATCTCCATCCCTGAGAAAAACGCAGAGAGCAACAATAGTACGGTTATGAATATCAGTGATGTCAACATTTTTATTAGGTTTAGGTAAGTAGGTATTAGTCACTTGTCATTAGTCACTATTCTCTTATGGGCATAATCCCGTGATTTTATGGGCTTTTTAGGTGTGTAAATTGCTTATCAAAATCCATACCGATGCCCTTGGTGATCGTTCCTTGCGTGAATCCACAAACTCGAATGGCCGTTCGGTAAAGAGCCAATCAGTGGAGGCCTGCCAGAATAGCTGTGAGGTCTTGGAGTTGCTTACCCTCATAAGTGGAAAGCGACACACTATCGCGTAGCTCTACCATCTGGGTTGGCAAGTAATAGATCGCATACTTAGAGCGAATGATATTCTCATGCCCCATATCGTCATACAACCTCAGTACCATTCCTTCGGGAAACTCCGTATAAGGAAAACGCTGATTGAAAAAACTTGTTCAGGCTACTCTCCAGGATCGTCTTGACCTTTGCAGAATCTGTGTACAACAAGCGGAAATTATACGTCTCCCCATTGGGAATCTTATCTTGTTGCAAGTGGTTTTTCTTCGGCTCATCATCACACGAAAAACACTATGACAAAAAGCCCTACAATGTTTCTAACCAATAACAATCTTTTTATACAAGTTCTTATCATTATATTGCACCTTAACCGATTGGCCTACCGCAGCACTTGAAGGTAATGGTCTTTCCTGCCAATCCTGAGTTAAATATATCTGCCCTGGAAGGTGCAAGTGCCTCATAGCGTGCGGCCAACGTCCAATCCACCTTTTCTGGCAGCAGTGGCGGCAGCAAGCAATATACAGCGCGCTTCTCAAAGGAGGTCCGAACCACACTCATTAGCAGCTCCAGCATAGGCCTGTGCCAGCGATCTGGTAGGCTGTCGTATTGGATGGATTGATGAAAGCGCCTTTTGAGCAGCTAACTACCGCTGTACTACCTGAGTATTTGCTGGCTATTTTTACCAAATACATAGATTTCTTTTAGGTTGTCTTTCTCCAAATCTACCGCTTGGTTAGAAAGTATTTCACCGCCTCTGTGGTGTTCTTTTTGCTTTCTCTTTCATGATTCTAAGTATAGAGCGGAAGAAGCTGAAGGTGATGGCTAGTAAAGACGTTCTACAAGCTTGGCAAAAAGTGGGTCAGAGGTTAATCCTTATCTGGACATCTTAGCTGCTGCCTCTGCAAGCCACTCGGCATGTGTCCTTGTTCGCCTCATAGGTCTTTTTGATAAAGCGGAATAAGGTTCGCACAATCTGCCAATTGCCCCAAAGCTGCATCCACACTCTCAGTGATATTCTTTGATTGCCCACTGAGTACGTGCCACCTGTAGTTGTGCCTTTCCTTATCATCGAGGGTATTAGCCTTCCTCAGGCAATAGCTCATGGCTGATACGTACCGAAAGTTTGTCATTCTCATTCTCTATGATTTCCGATACATTGTCAGAGATATCAAACACCTCTTGTACTTGCTTCTTCCTCCCTTTAAAGATCCAAGGCTGAAGCAAAATACTGATAGATAAAGATATCATCGTTGAACGCATCTTTATTGAGCTTTCTATAGGCATCGTCCAAAAGCGCAAAAAGTTGTTCCTTAGTACCCATATTTTGTTCTACCATAGGAATGCTCTGGCGCATATTCCTTATCCGCCTGTGAGAAATTTTTGTAGAAATACTGGAAATACTTCTCATAAAGCTCTTGTAAATCCTTTTATATACTTCTGTTTGTCTGTTCCTTTGGCAATCTTATCTCTGAGAATACGTTCTCCATATTGGAAAGTAGACTGATAGAGTTCCTGGACAATGATCATACACATACTCCATGGCTCATAGGCATCATTATAGTTCATAGCTTTGCTGCTTCTACATATACAGAGGCCTTCAGTTGGCACTCTTCTTTGCGCAAAAGTACCCCGAGTACCCGCTACAAAAGTACTCGAAAAATAGGAATTTCTCTCTCTATTTCTTATTCTAGTAGTATTCAGGTGTAGGTGTTTAGCTGATAATAATACTACCATTAATAGTCTAAATATTAATCACTAACTATCTAAGATACAATAAATTACATCTTAACGAATTGGAGTCTACAAATTGATGGACACTACTAACTAAACAACTAAAAACTAACAACTATTAATGGTATTTCGTTCTTTGGAACCATTTATCATTGAGTGTCAAGGCTACTTTCAGTGTCAAATAATTCTCCTTCAGCACGCTGCCATCTCCTCTCTTACAAGCCGCTCCAATAGTTGTACTGGAGAGCCCTTTGCACTGGTAGGTCTTATCAAAAGTTATGCCAAAATCGTTGATAGGCTCTCTTTTACAATAATTCCTGTATATCTAATACAATCCTGCTCTGTAAGTAACTCGTTTCCAGTATTTTTGTGTAAACTGTATTATGTGGCAAATAAAATCCTCCTACTGAGACAAAGCGGTACGCATTCTCATACCCCACAAAAGAAGAGGTTACAAAATGGGTTAGAGAACGCACTCATATTGGAATAGCCAAACTCGCTCCTGCAAACCAGCGCTCTTGATCTCCCACACCCAGCCGAAAAGTCCAAGAGGAGGGAAGCGTAAGGGTTGGTCACCAGATTTGGGTCTGTGATATTGCGACTGTCCTTAACCAGGAAATTACCACTCAGCAGGCCTGTGCGAATAGAGTGTCAAGTTATTAGTCGAACGTAAGCGTGCCTCTGGTATATAGCCTCAGCCCCACACTCAGCGATAAGTCTTTGGTCAATTCCGCTCATATTGTACAAAGCATAGCTACCGCCACGGTAAAGAGACACTATCTCTCTGGAGATGTATAGAAGACTATAGAGGTTTTAGCCACTGTTTTCCTAAAATTAAAACCGCCTGAAACACCCTATTCTAAGGCCTTCAAAACCTCAGCGCCTGCGGCCAAAAGGCCTGATTCAATCCACACCCCTCTCGTAGGGAGTAATATTGTTCCCCTGCCACTGATGCTCTCATGGCTCATCACGCCTATAACCTACCGAAGTATAAGGACTGCAATCCTACCGATACCCCTAAGTTTTTATATATAGGAAAAGAGAGGTTCAAGTAATCCAACAAAAAGTACGCTCCTGATAGTTGCTCGTTGGGGGTCTGCATCTTCCTTATATCATAGGAGTAGCCAGAGAAAAGGTCGTACGGGTGAGCTTGGCCAATGAGGCAGGATTACGTACATCCACCCGTGTAGAATCCACAGAGGCATTCATCCCGCCCATAAGGGCATTCTCCGTATTCCTTCAAAACGCTTCTCTCCCAATCCATAATAGGAAAATGGCGAATTAGTCCCCTTCTGACCATAAGCAAAAGTGACTCAAAAACGAAAAGCTAAGACTATAGGTAACCTCATATGTTCATTACTGTTACAGCTTGCAAATATCTCAACTTTTTAGCTCTTAAACAAGATAAAATCGTTAAAATTTTTGTTTAGTAAAAATTTTTCAGTTTTAATTTATTGAAAAACAATAATATGACAGAAAAATCCGAAAAATTCTCTCAATCCCTTTGCAGATTAGAGTTGTACCTTTGCACCCGAATTAAACAACCAATGGTGCCTTAGCTCAGTTGGTAGAGCAAAGGACTGAAAATCCTTGTGTCCCTGGTTCGATTCCGGAGGCACCACTATTAAAATCAAAACTACTTTTTCTCTCCTTTTGAAAAAGTAGTATTTATTAGTCACTCAGTATTAGTCATTAATTATGCGTATTCTCCTCTCGGTGGGTACAGGTGTTATATATCTCTGCTTGCTATGCAGGCGAACTCAGCGCGATTCCCCTCTGCTGAGTTTCTTTGTCGGTGCTGAGGGCAAAATGGAAATGCAGCGTGTCCCCAAGGCGGGCTTACCTCTATGTAGGGACTCATCTGCGGACTCCAGCGCAAGCTCAGCCTCCACCCTTGCCTTCCCTTTAGGGTCATCTATAGCCTCTATAAGGCCCTGTAGCTCATCAAGGCTTCCAGCCCGATGTGGTCATCGGCACCGGAGGCTATGCTGCCCGCCCCTACCCTGAAGGCCGCTCAGCTATTGGAATTCCTTTATTTTATTCAGGAACAAAACTCCCATGCTGGGGTAACCAACAATGTAGCCAAAGGCGCCAAAGGCATCTTCGTGGCTTATGACCATATGGAACGTTATTTCCCTTCTGCCCCTCTCTTTCTCGCAGGCAACCCTATCCGTGAGGACTCAATGAAATAACCCACAAAGACCCTGAGGGCTTATAAGCTCTTTTCTCTTGCCCCTCAAGCCTTTTACTTTGCTTGTCATCGGAGATAGTTAGGGGCAAGAAAGATAATGAATTAGTCAGCACTACCACTCTTCAAGGAGAAAAAGGTACAAGTCCTTTGGCAGTGTGGCGCTTACTACTTCCCTGAGTACAAAACACTTAGAAAGCGATAGGGTGCGTATCCTCCCTTTTTGGAGAACATGAGAGCGGCCTTCCATCGCCGATGTGATCATCTCGCGTGTTGGCGCCAGCCGTCAGCGAACTATCGGTTGTGGGCAAGCCTGTCATCTTCGTCCCTTCCCCCAACGTCGCCGAAGACCACCAAACCAAAATGCCCAAGCCATGAGCTGACCAAAACGCAGCACTCTTTACTTAAGGAAACGGACATCACCACTCATTTTACCCCTATTTTCACTGTCCTCCTTCCGATGAGAACAAGCGAAAAGAGCTTTCTGAAAACTTCCGAAAGCTCGCCCGCCCCCATACCACCCGGAGATATAGTTGAAAATATATGGGAAATAGAATATAACGAACATATCATCAACTCAAGTTTCACAAGCCCTATTAAGCCTGCGAAACTTGAGTTAATTATTATTGCCATTCTTCAATTTCATTAATTCGTAAATCTACATTACAAATCTCTACTTCTCTTTCCCCTACTTTTAAGCGTATATTAGCTTCTGTTTTTGTATCATTTACCTCTATGATCAAATTACCAACTTCATTCTCTTGCCCTTTAAAGGCTTTTTCAAAACTATCCATTACTTCAGCCTCATTAAAATTATTCCATAATCGATAAAGCTACTCATCATCTCCATACCATTTTATAAATATTATAAAAGGTATAGCTCTTGGTATAAGAGAAGTATATTGAAATTTTTCAGAATTTTATATTTTTCTATTTGGTTTTTCTCCCAAGTACGTCTCCCCAAAACAATATTTCTCTTCATGATTAAGTCGATAATAATAAGAATGTATATATTTATTTTTATCTTTAGTGATAAGGGTCATTTTCCAGAGATAACGTTTTCGATAACTATCCCATAATCCATAAGGAATCTTAAAACATCTTCTATAACAGAGGTTCAGTAACAGGTGTCCCACACTGTTGATACTGCATTCGTATCTTTTGGGAGTCCTAATTTTATAACATAATCTCTTTGTTCTATAGTGTGCTCATCTAAAATAACATCTCCTGTTCTTTTTATAATATTCGTCTGCTTCTTTTTGGGTTACAAAATGAATATCTTTTATCTTTTGCTTGGTAACGTCCTACTTCTATAACCCTGCCATGGTGTGTAACCAAACAAAAACTACTCTCATGAGGCTAAACCTACAGTATATATTATATTCTTCTATTGTTGGAGCTGTATCATCTGCTCATTGAGAATCTAGTATACCTTTTTCCTCTAAAAGTTGAGCTATCTTCAGAGAATCTAAAGGCTGATCTTCTAAGAGATATTGGCATTTTTCTACATACGAAAGCCAAGAAACATCTAAGTGAGTAGGAACCCTTTAGCTTCCTCCTCCTCTGAGGAACCAAAAATACCTGATAGCTCCCTCTCTATAGAAAAATGAGGAAAGTGTTCTTTCATTATCAAAATAGGAAAGATTGTCCATTTCGAACCCTACTAGCTCCATCTTTTTCCATATACTACCCCACGATAAACTCTTATAGGATATCCTGATACAGGTTTTACATAAGCGACCCAATGATATATATTTATATTTTTCTTTTTTTCCTTTCTACTTTACAAGAAGTTAATGATGAAAAAGTAAAACTAATAGGGTTATGATTATATTTTTCATAATATAATATGTTTAAATCAACCTTTTTAAGATAATTATAAAAGTTATAAAGCATCAGGTTGCCTATGAACTATTGATTTATATTTAAAGTAATTCATTATAAATTCATAACAAACATACGACTTTGTGTCTACAATCTGAATTAAGCGATATAATTTGAAAGCCCATTCCAGCCCATAGGTTGATTTGCAAATAATATGAGATTATCTTTTTGATAAACTTCAGCATTTTCGCCATAATCTATAGCTATTTTTATCAAAAATTTATAGGTAAACTATCTATGAGAATTCTACTAATTTTCATAGTGTTATCATTAATTGTATAGTGTCTCTCATTTGATTTATAATCTAATGCTCTTAATCCTTGTATGAATTTTATCTTATTATTTCCGATAATAAATGTTTCAGAATAAGGATTTTTCTTATCTATTGCCCAAGGAATAATACTGTCTACTGCTATTTTTGAATTGATTGAGATATTTATCTATAGCATCATTCCCTACTAATGATGTTATAGAAACTGTATCTATTATAGATGTTTTTATGGATAGAATGGTCATTATTATTTTTGTGGTCTCTTATTCGTATAATTACAAGAAAAAGAACTACAAAAAGAAGAAAACTTATCAGAATTATCGTACCATCTTATTATAGTCTATAAAATTAAAACTTATGTAATTTCAATTCAGAAAAGGAATCTCCTCTATCTTTGAAAGGAAAAGTTTATCATTCTTATATTCAAGATAGATATAATACTCATAATTCCCCAACAGGTGAATGAGAGAAATTTGTTAAAATCTATCTTTAAAAGCGTTTTGTCCTTTACGTTTTTGATACTTAATTTGCATAGGAACACATTTATTTGAATAGTCTCTTATGTGTAGTATCTAAAATGACAAAATTGGTCGTTAAACTGAATTTTTGCTCTCTTTTTACCTAACTTCAAAAAGCTCTTCTTTAAGATTTGCATCAAGGAGGCAAGGAGCAGATTTCTCACCGAAATAGTCATTATCTTCAGCAATAAAAAGTTTTATTTTATCTTAAAGAAAGTTTCTTCAAGCACATAATACATATTACATACCTTTGTCCCATCTTCTTCTACAGTCAAAATTACCATTCTCAGAAGGAGATTTCTATTCGACAATAATTATCATCCACTCTTTCTAATGCTATCTGTGCTGAGCAAGAGAGATGCTATAAGCAAAAATAGGTAAAAACAGGTTGTCATATCCAAATAAAGTATTTTTGTTTTTAGAGTGCAAAGATAATAAAAGCAGTAAAGAACCTAATGAAAAACAAAAGATATTTTGCATATCATTTTTGCTATGTTTACGCGTAGTACACGCGACGGATTCTATAATATAGGAGGAAGTCCTTCTTTTTGCGTATTGTCTATTTTGTCGCTTTCACGCAGATTATCAATGTGATGATAGGTAAAATTATCCAATGAAAAATTCTTGTATTTATAAAGTCTTTCATATTGATGATGTCCCCGATTCTATATGAATACTGTCTATACAATATTGTGAATTACATAGATTTTTGAACCAAAAATAATTATTACCAGACATATCTACATTTATTATAAATCCATTTTCATAAGTTGATAATGAATGAGACACTATGATAACCAACAGAATATAAAACTTGTTTTATAGATTTTATACTTAGTATCATCATTGCTTTTCTTTATCAAAAAGTAACCATTCATACTCTCTGTTAGGGAAGACAATTTATTGCTCCAAGTGTAGAATAATAAGGTCTCAATATAGCAATACTATCATTATTGGGAGTTTTTATAGCTTCATCAATTTTCATAGTAGAGATATAAAGATTAAATCTTTTTGGTAATTAGAATATCTGTAAAATCTTCGCTCACAATCATAATCTTTTGGAGTTATAATTGTATCGTATCTATCATTTGATTTAACTTTTTCAGTGAGCAAGAATAAGTTCCTTGTGGGTATTGTTATCTAATTTTTATTATTTGAGAATTCTTTTTGCTTATAAAAATAATAGTCAGAACCATAAAAGCAATGCTTATAATATATATATATTTTTCATAGATTTATAGTTAAACGAAAAATAGATTGCCTTTCACTCTTGTTTCTTGCAGCTCGTGCCTATTATAGGAAGAGCTTTTAGCCTCTTCATATCCAACTCAAGTATTTACTGTCTTTACTTTTTCACTCTTCACTTTTCCTCTTCACTTTTTACTTTTCACTTAACTAAGTCCTGTAATCACGCCTTCATCATCTATATCCATACCCTCGGCGGCAGGCACACTTGGCAAACCCTGGCATACGCACCGTATCGCCTAAGATAGGAATGATAAAAGCCCGCTCCTGAGGCAAACTCGAACTCACGTACAGTTACCTCGAAATCGGTTGGGCGAGCCAACTTCTTCTCGTCATCGCTGAGTGACTTAGGGGTCTTAACCATACAGATAGGGAAGTTTGTCGAAGCCTCAATTTGCTGATTTGCTTGAGTTGACTCAGCGCCTTAGTACTATAATTCACCCCACGAGCCCCATAGATACGGGTAGCTACGGTTTTTATCTTTTCCTCTACCGAAGCAGCATGGTCATACAAGGGGTAAGTGGCTTTCTCCGCTTTCGGCTATAGCTACTACGGCACGGGCAAGCTCTTGAGTACCTGCGCCACCCTCGCTAAAGCCACGGCTGACAATCGCTTCCACACCTCGTTCCTTACAGAAGGCTTGGATATAGGCATTTCCTCCTCGCTGTCATGAGGAAAGTGGTTGATAGCCACAACAGGTTTCAGTCCAAAACATTGTACGTTTTCTATATGTTTTTCTAGTTGGCAATACCTTTCTTTACACGCTCTAAGGAGGGGTGTTGTACTCCTCTTTGGTAGCACCGCCGTGGTGGCGTAGGGCGCGTACAGTAGCCACGACCACTACGGCATCAGGAGCAAGTCCAGCCAATACGCACTTGATATTAAGGAACTTTCTCTGCCCCTAGGTCTGCTCCAAAGCCCCGCTTCGGTAACCACATATTCGCCTAAGGAAAGTCCCATCTTGGTCGCCAGTACGGTATTGGTACCTTGGGCGATACTCGCAAAAAAGGCCCTCCGTGAAGGATAGCAGGGTTATTCTCAAGGGTTTTGTACAAGGTTGGGCTTTGATAGCCTCTTTCAGCAGTAGCCATTGCCCCTACAGCCTTCAGGTCGCGTGCAAAAAAACGGGAGTGCCGTCATACTTCTTTCCTACATAGATATTGCCAATACGGCGCTTAAGGTCAGAGAAGTTCTCCGCCAAGCAGAGGATCGCCATAATCTCCGAAGCAGGGAGTGATATTGAACCCATCTTCGCGGGAATACCATGGGTAGCACCACCCAAGCCTACTATGATATGGCGTAGGGCGCGGTCGTTCATATCCATCACACGCTTCCATACCACCGTACGAGGGATCTATACCTATAGAGTGGGTTTTGCTCTGTATATTATTGTCTATTACGGCAGCCAAGAGGTTGTTGGCGCGCTCAATAGCGGCAAAGTCGCCCGTAAAAGTGTAGGGTTGATATCTTCCATGGGTACTACTTGGGAATAGCCTCCGCCTGCTGCCCCTCCTTGATACCGAAGACAGGGCCTAAGGACGGCTCGCGAAGCACAGCTATGGCTTTTTTACCTATCTTGTTCAGCCCCTCAGTAAGACCAATGCTCACGGTAGTCTTGCCTTCTCCTGCAGGAGTAGGGGTAATGGCAGTAACCAAGATGAGTTTGTGCTGGGCAATCTTCTTAGGATTTATCAAGGACAAAGGCAACTTTGGCCTTGTACTTCCCATAAGGGTCTATATCATCTTCTGGGATATCTAATTTTTGGCTATCTCTCAATAGGTAGCATGTGAGCTTGTTGCGCTATGGCAAGGTCTGTAGGGAAACTCATAATTAATCAAAAATATCATTTGTATGTATGCTCAAAGTAGGAAACTTTACCGAGGTGATTTCTTTCCCCTCCACCACAGGCGCAAGGCCTCGGTAACAGCCTTGGTCTAAGACAAAGATATTCACTTCCTTATCTGTAGGGACGTACGATCCAGTATTCACTTACCCCCGCTTGTTCGTATAGGTGAAACTTGTCGTCTAAATCACGTTGGGAATTACCTTTGGAAAGAATCTCAATCACCAAGTCAGGCGCTCCTAAGCAGCGCTTGCCATCGGCCAATTTCTCAGGGTCGCACACCACACATAGGTCGGGCTGTACCACATTATCTTCCTTCCCATCAGCGCTGGAAGGACAACATCAAAGGGAGCGGTGAAAACCTCACAAGGCTTCCCTTTGAAGAAATTATAGAACACTACTGAGAACCTTATAGAGATTCTTTTGGTGAATAATAGCAGGGGCAGGGCTCATCTTAAAGATACGCCCACGCAGTAGCTCCACCCGTTCCTTCAACTGCCATAACAGATAGTCAGCATAGGGTGTACCCTCCGCGGCTTAGGTCTAACTGATTGAGGCTGGTAATGGTCATTTCATTGGGATTGAAAGGGCAAATGTACGAATACTAATAACAAATGACAAATGATTAATGATAAATTTTCAGCCATTAGTAAGCAGAAGACAACAGATATGACATAGTTTATAATCAAGTAGAAATGGTTTGGTGATTTTTACTTTCTTATTCTTTTTAGAATACGACACATACACAAAACAATTCTGCCAATGAACCGATGAGTCAATTGACAAAATTAACTAATTAGCTAATTAAAAATCAACTTAACCATTTGTTAATCCGAATATTTAATGTACCTTTGCCCTCGAATAAGTGAATAGCGAACGATGAATAGTGAAGAACGAATCAAAGCTGCTGCCCGCAAGGTCTTTCATCAGAAAGAGCTAGCTGGTACCCGCACCCGCGACATAGCCGAGGAAGCGGGCATCAACCATGCCATGGTCAATTATTATTTCCGTAGCAAGGAAAAAGCTCTTTGGAATTGTGATGTTGGAGACCATGACTTTCTTCTTCAAAGGGGTGTCGACTATACTCAATAATGAAAAATACCTCCTTGGAGGATAGAACAAGTAGTTGCTAATTATATAGACTTGCTCTTGGAAGAACCTGAATTACGAAACCTTTATGTTTAACGAAGTACGCACTAATCCTGAGCCTTTGTTGCCAATACTCCTATCCTTCAGGCATTAGAGCACTCCAGTCTTAGCCCGCCAATACGCCGAGCTGTAGCACAAGGGCGAATCACTGAACCCAACCTTATACACACTGTGCTTAACGTGATCAGTTTAGTGATATTTCCCTTCATCGCTCAGCCTATCTTTACCGCCCTAAGCAGAACCGACAAAGAGGCGTACAAAACCCTAATGCTTGAGCGAAAAAAATTGATTCCCCAGTGGATCAAGGCTATGTTGTTTGTAGAGGAAAAATCCAAAAATAAGCGGAGTATGAGGCCTTTCGCCCTTTTAAAAACAACCTATATATACCTATATATTAACCAATTGGTTAAACTCACTGATTAATAATTAACAATTAAAAAGATGCGTTATTTACTCTTATTCCTTCCCATAGTAGGATTTGCGCAGCAGGTACTTACCTTGGAGGATTGTTACCGCCTTGCTCGCGATCACTACCCAACCGTACAGAAGTTGGACTTGATCACCAGGAGCGAAGATTATACTTTTGGCCAATGCTAATAAGGCTTATTTGCCTCAGGTTAGTATCACAGGACAGGCTACTTACCAGTCGAAACTATTGATTTTTCAGAGTCTATCGGACGCTTGCCTTTGCCTATCTCATTGCACAAAAGGTAAGTAAAGACCAATACAAAGTGGTAGATGAGGTAAAGTCAGCTCCTTTATAATGGCGGGGCTACTCGCGCTCAAAAGCAGCTCATCAAAGCACAAAGTGCCGTACAAGCCCAAGCCGTGGAAACCCAACTCTACGCCCTTAAGCAGCGGGTGAGTAATCTCTATTTTGGGGTACTATTGATGCATAAACTGTCTCAAAACCAACTAAATGTAGAAACTGTCCAATCCCAATTGGAGAAAAGCGAAGTAGCCTAAAATGGCACTACCTTACCGAGCAATGTGGCCGAGCTAAAAGCGGAATTGGTGCGCCTTGCGATGCAGCGTACAGAGTATGAAGCTACTAAGGCGATGTGTCTTCAGATGCTTAGCACTTTTCATTGTGAGACTTGCCTTCCGATACAGTTTTGAATCGTGCCAAACCCACAACCCTTGGCACAGCCAACCATCGCCCTGAGCTAAAGGGATTTGACCTACAACAATCGGTATTGGATATTCAAGGGCGACAGCTTACCTCGGAATATTTGCCCCAAAATAGGACTGCTTTTTCCAAAGGTGCCTATACGCCGTCACGCTCAATATCATCAAGAACAAGTTTTGATTTCTATTATATAGCAGGGTACGCTTGCAGTGGAATCTTGTACTGTATAGCTTATCCAACAAAGAGAAACAACTCCTACAACCCAAGGGGAATCACTTTCGGCCGATCGCAAGGCTTTTCTGATGAGCACCGAACTGGATCTTACCCAGCAACAGACGCAGATCAGCGAGCTCCAGCGCCTTATGGAGCAGGACCAGAAGAGCGTTGCCCCACGCCACTCGGTAGTCAAAGCCGCCCGGGTACAATTGGACAATGAAGGGTCATCACCACTCACGAATACCTCCAAAAGTCAATGCCGAAAACCTCGCTAAGCAGGCGCTCCCTCTTACACGAGATACAGCTACTCCAAGCACAAGAAAACCAACGCTTAGTGACCAATGATTAGTGACCAGTGACTAATGATGTAGCTTATACTTAGAACCCAACACCTAAAACTTATCACCTAATGGAAAATATACCTCACAAAGCCTCCTTGTCCTAAGTGCTTGCTCTTCCAAAGAATACTTTTGATGCCTCTGGCAATTTTACTGCCGATGAGGTGATCGTATCAGCCGAACAAAATGGCCTCTTATCCTACTCCGTCGAAGAAGGCAAGACCCTCCAAAGGGGGAGAAGGTAGGACAAATCAACGTGGAAGTCCTAAAGCTCCAAAAGGAGCAGGTAGAAGCCACTATCTCCTCCCTGAAGGAAAAACGCTAAATCCCTCAGACCAAGTGGCGCTCATACGTAGCCAATGAGGTGCAGAAAGCCAGCTTGCCCAGCAACAACGGGAACTCGCTCGTGTACAACAGCTTGTGGCTGGCGGGCGGCTACTCAAAAACAGTTGGACGACCTCACCGCACTGACCGACCAACTTCGCAAACAGCTGCTGCCGTAACTGAAAACCAACTCAAGGTGAGTCTTACCAGCATCAACACCCAAAACCGCAATGTGCTAAGCCGAAGCGCCCTTACAGAAGAGTGCCGATGCTGTCAAGCTCAACAACTATGAGGAATCATCAACCCTGATGCAGGTACCGTTTTGGTCAATTACGCCCTTAAGGGAGCAGACTTTCGGCAAGCCTTTGTACAAGATTGCCAATATGGATACCCTTACTCTCGAGCCTATATCACTGGCGACCAACTCCCCAAAAATCAAATTGGGTCAGTCCGTAATTGTCCATACCGATGCAGGAGAGGACAAGCAACGCACCCTATGAGGTACCACCTATATAGCCGACAAGGCTGAGTTTACCCCAAGACCCATACAAACCAAGTCCGAACGCGCCAATCTGGTCTATGCGATCAAAAATAAAAAGTAAAAACGATGGTGCTGAAGATAGGTATGTATGAAGTGGTGTTTAAGTGAAAGGTAAAAGCCAGCGAATACCTGGAGCTGGGTATGTGGGTAAAAAGTAAAGTCGAATACGAGGAAATAAGCAAACAAAGTTCATATATTTGCATTTTATAAAGACGCTTTTTATGAGGCATGGGAAATGCTTGATGCCAATTCGGCGGTCATGACCGCCGAATTATTAACAGTTGATAATGAGATAGATATATTTCATACTATGCAAGTTGCTAATGTAGCAGAATTTCCTATAGGTATTGTTCTCTGTCAAAGACAGCAAATCATTCTTATGCCCAATATGCTGTACGTGATTATACAAAACCTATGGGAGTGGCTACTGATAAGACCTTAGACGATATGCCCGAAAAATTGCGTGAAAAGCGCTGCCTGATATAAAAGAAAATGATGGAGTAGAGAAAAGAACAACTTTTTGAAGGTTATTTCCTTAAATAGTCTTTTTAACAATACACAACATTAATATTTTTGTAAAATATAAAAACAAACAGCTCTTACAACAAATTTAAAGAATACTATTATGAACAATGTAAAATACACTTATAATTAAGGAAAATGAAGAAGAAATACAAATTAAAGAATATGCTTCTCAAGGATTTTTAAGATTTATTTTATTGCCAGCTTTTCATAGCTATTCTATGTCTTGACTTATTGCTAATGTTTCCTGCAATGGCGTATGAAGAAGGAATGACCCAAGTAAGTTGCAGAAATTGCTTACTATTTTGTTTCAATAGCATTATTTTCACTGCGTTTTTGGACGAAACATAAATTTCCTTGATATTGTAGACATAATAATGGCTGTTGCAAACTACAGCACTTATTATTAGCAGTTTGATTATTATAATATCTTATTGTTTTTCAAAAAGCATATAAATAACATGAAACACATAGACAAACATTTTGGAAAGATAGTGCTATCTTATTTTTGGTGTATTCTATTAGCAAATATAGGATATGCCTCAATATTTCAATAAGATTTTTAGGTTAAGTAACACAATAGTGGTAGTGATAACATTATTATTCTTACCAATATGTTATTTTTACCTATCAAAAACGACTTATATGGGGATATAGGAGTATTCTTTGGGGTATATTATTTAGTTTTTCCTCTATGTTATTTATGTGCTTTGAAGATTCTTTACACGAAAAATACGAAAGGGTGAAATATCATTGGTGAGATAAAAATGCCTCAATAAGTATAGGAGAACCCTTTTGTTGGGATTATATTTATTTTTCCCTGATCTATGGAGCTATATATGATATGATAATAATAGCAAAGGAAAACAAATAGAATACCCCATGCTAAAGAAATACGACAAAGCAATAGCCGCACTTTTGCCCCTACTCTAGTGAGTTCTTATAACAGTCTTTTTCACTAATGACACCCTTTTTCAGTGGGCTTTTGCGCGACATCATAATATAGGGAGCTGGTACGTGCGTCCGCTCTTTATCGTGCCTATGGTGTATTTCGCTTTGAGAAAGTCGTATGCAGGCGTAACATTGAGTATCTTTTGTCTATTTTACCAGTATGTTTTGGTTCCCCGATTCCAGAGCAAACCGATCCTAAGGTACTCGGTTTCTTAGCCTCACGAAAATAGACTACCTCAAAGGTACGTGGGAGGCAAAAGATACTTTTTCTCGCTAACAGTACCGCTCTTTTTCTACCTGCTGATAGCTCCGCATGGCAGCGAAAATGGCGCTTATTGCTCTATACTGTAGTACTGGCAGCATTTTTAAAACTCTTGTGGAGTGTAGAGAGTAGTGGGGCAGGCGGTTTGGTCAGTAGCCAAACCTGCGCTTGCGGGACTGGTAATATGCGTAGTATTTATTTTGATAACCAGAAGAAAAGATATAAAACCTTTATACTATGATTTACATTGAACAATATCAAACCCTTACTTCTATCCCCGAAACACTCAACAGTGGGGGATAAACTATGACTCTTACCGATGAAGGACTATCGGTAAAGAACACAAAACAGGTAAAAGAGTACTTTATCAAAAGGGGAAGTTCTCCATTACGAAGAATCTCTAAATCACACCTCACCTATGGTGTGCCCTATACAATGAGAGAATGAGACTTTTACTCTTGTGGCTGTTGATGAAAAGTGGGTGAAACTATAGCCCTCATTGGAAATAGAAGACCCCTTTGGTGCAGGGTTTATGCATACACCCATCTGCCTAAAGAAAATGAAGTAACATTTCCTTATTAGACGGTGCAGATTGGTCAGAAAGTTACTGTATTGCTAGAGGGTAATGAACTAAAAATCTATCAAAAACTACCCGATAGCTACACATATATGTTTACCCTTGGCAATCGTTCCCTCCTTACTAACTTTGATGACGGACTGATGTTAGTTTCCTATCCCGATTTTGAGGTGCTAAAAGAAAACAACTCTCTGATACTGACGGTGAGGGCATACTTAATATATGGCAAGTAGATGACCATTTTTGGTATTTTCTCCAGCACACAAGGAATATGGTATGCTTTTAGTTTGGATACCCTTGAGATTATTAGTGGATAGTGTGATAAAAGGTTATGAGCCTATTACTGAGGGAGAATACGATTGTTCACACATTGAAATTGTCCTATTCCAACGCCTGATAAGTTCCTTTTTGAGCATTGGAGTTACCGAAATGAAAAGAAGAAAGCAATGGCTTGCTGTGGATAAAGTCTATTTATCTCACCCTTATCCAAAAATACCTAAACTCAACGTGAGTTTGACGTAAGCAGAATTATATTTTTTCTCCCACAGATTCCACGGATTTTCACGGAGAATGATACAACAACTAAAGTATAACTCCTTAATTTTCACGGATAAATAAGGCCTTTGGCCTTATAAAAATCTGTAAATCGCAACTAGCACAATTACACAAACATAGAAAATCGTGAAATCCGTGAAAATCTGTGGGAGCTTTCGTTATATCGAACTTACATTAAACTAATATCACCCTCTGCTGGCGCGAGCCTATGGCTCGTGCCCTTCAAGAATAGAGCTCGTAGCGCAACTCTTAGCACATTTTTGTGGTTTAATGACTAACAAAACTCTTGTGCTACCACAATTCTAATTAAAACATCAAGTAATATGAAACGTTATTATATCTGTATTGTCATCTTCTTTGTCTCTGTATGTGGAATGGCTCAAACCGTACAGGATATTAGGAATATACAAGAATCTGATGAGTTCGAAAAATATACCCACTTGGCAAAAGACAGTCTTGCCATTCAAAACATTGTGGAGAATCAGAAGTTTTCGTTATTCTTCGCGACACTTTACTGTAGAGAAAGGAGAGAAGGGAGAATGCGAGACCACACACAAATTTTTATATGGTCGCTTTTTGTCGGTATTATGGAAGAATAAAAATATTCGTTCGCAAACCACAAACAGATTATTACCTGACGAATCTTTATGTGTATACCAATACGGAACTTTTTCAACCACATCATCAACGTGTATGTATTATCTTCGTTCTCATCTGCCAATAAGTCGTTAATGAGTTTGTACATTCCCTCAAGGATAAGGATTATATAGTATTCGACCCCATAATGAAAATGTCGCACGTTTGTTATATGTTTTGGTACTGAAGAAAAACTCATAATGGTATTTGTTCCCTGTCGTATCATCTCTTTTTCAAAAGATGTAGACGATAAGATTGTAGAAGTAGCAAAAGAAGCGTTGGAGCGTTATTACAAATAATCCAATAAGAGTTAAATAACACACAAAAATCAGTAAGATAAACGAATTATACCTACAAGATGAAATTAAAAACTCATAGAATACATAAAGCTCACCAAAGAACTCGTAGACCGAGAGACATCTTTACCTTAGGCTGTTGCGAAGCACTCAGAAACCCATTTGATGAAAGTACTTGTAAGTTGGGTAGCAGGCTACGAACGCTATTACCGCATAAGTGCCGACGATTACACTTTCGTTCGAAGAAGATCGCCCTGCATTCTACAGAATTGTACAAAAACAGGCTCAGTGAGGGATAACGAATGCTTTACTCAGAAGTTTATGAGCGCAAGCTCTCACGCGATTACGATGGTCGTAAGAACTTTCAGACGTGTTATCCCTCAAAAGAAATGAACCCTTTTGGGCATTATGCCTATTACAACGGAGTACTATATGCTCAAATCCTTTGGGACAAAGGTACCGTATACGTACCTCCTTATCAGAAAGTAAAAACCCTTAACGGTGATTGGGATTATCCCTTGCGAAAAAGATTGTTACATAGAAAAAGATCCTGATGGCAAAAAGACCTTTGCTTTTTGTCTTGATACAGAAAACGAAAAATAACCTCATAATTAACGTGAGTTCGATGTAAGCCAAAATTATATTTCTTCTCCCACAGATTCCACGGATTTTTCACGGAAGAATAATACAACTAAGCGTAACTTTTTGATCTCCATGGATAAATAAGACCTTGGGTCTTATAACAATCCGTGCAAATCGCAGCAGTACAATTACACAGACATAGAAAATCTGTGAAATCCGTGAAAATCAGTGGGAGCTTTCGTTATATCGAACTCCCCCTGCTGGCGCGAGTCACATACTCGCTTCCAGGTATTCAGCGACTTTAGCTCAGGCCTATCAAAAAGAGCTTGTAGCTCATTGATAAATCAACAAATCAAAAATGACAAGTATAAATATCCAAAACCTCAGCAAGTCCTACGGTGATACTAAGGCCGTGCAACACCTTTCTTTAGAAGTCAATAGTATGAGCTTTTTGGGCTAATTGGCCCGCGATGGTGCAGGCAAAACCACCGTCTTTCGTATGCTCACCACGCTCCTGCTGCCCGACAGAAGGAAGCGCCACGCTGGAGGACTTGATATTGTCAGATTACAAAAGAAATCCGCAAGATCGTAGGCTATATGCCAGGGCGGTTCTCCCTCTACCAAGACTCAGCGTGGAAGAAAACCTCAATTTCTTCGCTACTGTCTTCTGGCACCACCATTGCCGAGAATTACGAACTTATCAAGGATATTTATGAGCAGATAAAGCCCTTTAGTGCGCGTCGTGCGGGCAAACTCTCGAATGAAGCAGAAATTAGCCCTCTGTTGTGCGCTCATTCATGAGCCTAAAGTCCTTTGTTAGACGAGCCTACCACTGGGTAGATGTGGTCTCTCGTAAAGAGTTCTGGCAGATGCTAATAGGCTTAAGGAGACAGGGTATTTCTATCTTTGTTTCCACCCCTTATATGGACTGAGGCCAGCCTGTGCGACCATATTGTCTCTTATACAAAGCGGCAAAATTCTCTCCACCAGTACCCCCAGCAGATTATCAGTAACTTTGGTCAAACCACTCTGTGCGGCAAGCACCCCTGATATTTACACATTGCTCCAGCATCTGCGTACTTGCCCCGCGAAATAGATGGTTGTTATCCCTTTGGCATGAATGCTTACATATCACCTTAAAGCAAGCGACAGATCCGCACCAATTAGAACAACAACTGAAAACTACCTTTCCACACCTTGGATAGAGAAAACGATTACCCCCACCATTGAGGATAGTTTTTATCCGTCTAATGGAGAGTGCTTAGGGGCGAATGGCACTCGCCCTCTCCTAACATTGACAAATTGACAAACCAACAAATGAACAAATGAACAAATGAACGCAATTCCACTGTCATAACCTTACCAAGCAATTCGGCGATTTCAGCCGTGAATAACATTTCCCTAACCGTTGAAAATAGGCGAAATCTTCGGCTTTCTCGGTGCCAATGGAGCAGGGAAAACCACCGCTATACGCATCTTCTGTGGGCTTTCCTACCCTACTTCAGGAGAGGCTCGTGAGCTGGCTTTGATGTGTATCGGCAGCAAGAGCAGATCAGCACATTGGCTATATGAGCCAGAAGTTTTCCCTCTATGACAACCTTACTGTTGCAGAAAAACATTACCTTCTATGGAGGGGTATATGGACTAAGCCGCAAGCAGATCAAGCCCCGACGAGAACAACTCATCGAGACCCTCGGTCTTGAGCAGGAAGCCAACAAACTCGTAGGGTCATTGCCTTTGGGCTGGAAGCAGAAATTGGCCTTCTCGGTAGCAATTTTTCACCGCCCCTGAAATTGTCTTCTTGGACGAGCCTACCGGGGGAGTAGATCCCATAACACGCCGTCAGTTTTTGGAATATGATATACGAGGCCCTGCCCAGGGTATCACCGTATTTGTAACCACCCACTATATGGACGAGGCCGAGTACTGCCACCGCATCAGCATCATGGTAGATGGCAGGGTAGAGGCCATGGATAGTCCAACTCAACTCAAAAACAATCTCAACACCCATTCCATGGACGAGGTCTTCTATGCCCCTCGCCCGCAATGCCAAACGTAATGAATAACTCATGAAACAACTCATTGCCTTTATCCGCAAGGAATTCTATCACGTATTCAGACCGCCGTACGCTACTGATCCTTTTTGGGATTCCTATAGGCGCAGATTGTCCTTTTCGGTCAAAGCCCTCAGCAGCGAGGTGAAGAATATCGGTATTGCTGTGCTCGACCAGGCACACAACACCTATACCGATGCTCTTACGCAACGCTTGCAGGCAAGTACGTATTTCAAAGTAAAAGACCCGCTACTGAGTTACAAAGAGGTAGAAGACGATTCAGGCGTGGAACTATAAAAGCAGCTCTTATATCTTCCCCCTGATTTCGGGCGTGATCTCTATACACCCAAAGGTACCACCCTACAACTGATCACCGATGGTAGCGACCCCAATACCGCCAAAAACGGTGAGAACTACCTCTCTGCTATGGTGTCCAGCTACCAGCAAGGAACTGAACCCTACCCTGCGACTGCCTTTACCAGATAACGGTAGAAAACCGCATGTTGTACAAACCAAGAGCAAAATGGCTCTATGAACTTTGTCCCTGGGGTGATTGCGCTCGTTTTTATGATTGTCAGCACCGCCTTGACCTCCTGTAGCAGTCGTTCGCGAAAAGGAGTTAGGTACCATGGAGATCCTTTCTGGTATCGCCTTTCAATCCTTTGAAAATACTCGTAGCCAAAGCCGTCCCCCTACCTTATTCTCTCGCTGATCAACTTTACCGTGATCCTCCTGCTCTCGGTCTATATGCTTGATGTACCCATACGTGGTAATCTGCTATTGCTTTACGGGAAAGTACTTTGTTCATCATCATCTGTTTGTCCTTGGGGCTACTGATTTCACCCAGTACTTCCTCTCAACAAACCGCCATGCTCATCGCTATGATGGGAAATGATGTTGCCCACGGCTTTCTTTACAGGCTTTATGTTTCCTATAGAGAACATGCCTCTTGTCTTTCAGGGTATATCCAAGATCTTCCCCTCAAGCTATTACTATAGCATTGTAAAGAAAGTCATGCTCAAGGGATTGGGTTTTTAGTTATATCTGGAAAGAAAACCTTAATCCTTATCACTATGGCTAGTGATGTTCTTAAGCCTTGCCATGAAGAAGTTTAAAGTTCGTTTGGAATAGTAGGGGCGAATGGCATTCGCCCTTTAATGAGAAGATTCGCCCTTTAATAAAAAGGCAATTCGCCCTTTTTAATGAAAAGGCAATTCGCCCACAACAGATAATCGACAAATTAATACGATGAAGACATTACTATTTATATTGGAAAAAGAATTCAAACAGATATTCCGAGATAAAACCATCTTGGCGATGATGTTTGTTGCCCCTATGATGCAGTTGATTATACTGCCTTTGGTAGCCAATTTTGATGTAAAGAACATCAACCTCGTCTATGTGGATCACGACCAAAGTCCTTATTCCCACCAGCTAATACAGAAGATTACCTCCTCTGGATATTTTCGCCTTGTAGATGCTCCTTTCTCTTACAAAGAGGGTCTTTTCCTCATAGAAGACGGTAAGGCTGATGTCGTCTTGGAAGTACCTGACGGCTTTTGAGCGTAACTCGAGTACGTGAAGGCCGACAAGCGCTCTGGTGTCTCTATCGATGCCATCAACGGCAGTAAGTCGTCCTTAGGGGGTGCCTATTTGCTCTCGGTAATACGTGAGTTCAATCGCTGATTTAGATGTAAATATAAAAGGCTCCCCAACGCATAGGTGCTGTAGCCAAAGCTCAATGTGGCCACAACCCACTGGTACAATCCACATCTGCAATATACGCGCTATATCGTCCCAGGGATTCTGGCAATCTTACTAACTATTATCGGGGATTTCTCTCTGCGCCTCAATCGTGGTAAAGAGAAAAGGAGATCGGCACCATTGAGCAAATCAATGTAACCCCTATCAAGAAATGGCAGTTTATACTCGGTAAGCTCATCCCTTTTGGTCGTAGGTTTAATCCTCTTTACTTTGGGGCTTACAGTGATGTATGTAGTATACGGCATCTTCCCAGCAGGTAGTTTGCTTACCCTATATACTTTTGCTGCTATGTATCTCATTGCGATTCTGGCTTTTGGCCTTTTGGTCTCCACCTATGCCGATTCGCAGTTACAAGCCATGTTCATAGCCTACTTCTTTATCATGATTTTCCTTCTGATGAGTGGTTTCTTAACAAGTGTAGATAGCATGCCCGCATGGAGCAGAGAGGTAAGCAATGCCATTCCTATAACCCATTTTTGTCAATGCTATCCGCTTAATTGTCCTCAAGGGCAGTGGTTTTTGCAGCTCAGCACAGAGTTTCTGTACCTTGTCGGCTTTGCCGTGCTTCTAAATAGCGGGCTGTTTGGAATTATAGAAAACAAGCTAATAGGAGGTGAAGAGTGAAGAGCGAAAAGAGACAAATATCACTCGAACTATTAGTCATTAGTCATTATTCACTTGTCACCTAATCTTGACCCTTCCCTTTAATAATACCATATCTCACTCCCATGCTCAGTTCAAATTTCTTAAAAAGCCCATCTTTTGAGTTCATAGCCACCACTGAGGTTACCCTCAGACCCAGTGCCCATCTCCTGAGCCTTCGACTGCACGAAGTCCCTACCCAGATACGGCCTTTGGGAAGTACCACTTGTAGCTCTTGGATCATTTTTGCTTTTGACTATTTTGTGGAATACTAAGGTAAATAGGCTTCTCCACAAGTGGTGTAAGCGTACCATCGTCCTCTATCTTAAGGATTTGCAAGCGCAGCACTAAGGTTAGGCATGGTATTCTCCAAGATGGGCAACTCAAACTCCTTGGCCAAATAAGTGTGCTTTAGGGTTATGATATTACCCAATCTCTCTCTTTATTAAGTACATCTTCCCCTATATAATATACCTCTCCTACGTTGACACCCATTCCCTTAATCGTCTGTAGTTTAGGGCTTCTTTGGCTTACCGTAAGGACGGCAACTCAAAGACATGTTCTACAAGGACAACCTTCGGATCTCGCTGTAAGTCTTTGACCGCAAAAGGCTCTTCGGTAATAATTCAGATGAGAAAAGTAGATACTATCTTTTGGGGCAACTCCTGTAAGGTCTATTTGGTACTGCCCTTTGCTATTACTGACGGTACCTTTCCTTTGCCCACAACCCCTATATTTACATAAGGGAACACTTAAGCCTAAGCTATCTGTTATACGTCCGGAGAGCACCTCCTGTGCTCCAGCGACTAAGGGAAAACATAAAAAGAAAATAAGTTTTTCATATAAAAATCGGTTTTGAAAAACAATAGGCAAAGATAGTAAAAATCGTTGTCTGTACTGTACTTCATTTCTTATTGTTTGTGTATCAAAAATATTTTTATACCTTTGTAGTCAAAAATAGCTTATGAGAGTCATTGCCAAGAAAACATTGGTCGATTTTTATACGCTCTATCCTGATGCAAAGTTATCTTTGGAGGACTGGTATGGGAAAACAATAGATGCCCAATAGACATGTTTCGCTGATATAAAAAGAGCTTTTAACAGCGTAGATGCTGTAGGGGACAATGGCAATTCGCTAATTGTAAGCGGAAGGATAGCAACCATATTTGTCACTTGTCACTCAGTCATTATTCACTAGCTCACTAATCTTGATTCCTTTAATACCATATCTCACTCCCAAGTTCATATCCATTTTCTTAAAAAGTTCTATCCTTGAATTTGCTAGCCACCACTGAGATTCCCTCCAGGATAAAGTGTCCATCACCTGATCCTCTACAGTACGAAGCCTCACCCAGATACGTCCTTTGGGAAGTACCACTTGTAGCTCTTTGATGATTTTTGCTTTTGATTATTCTGAGGGATACTAAGGTATATGGGCTTCTCCACAAGCGGTGTAAACGTACCATTGTCTTCTATCTTAAGATTTGCAAGCGCAGTACAAAGGTTAGGCATGGTATTCTCCAAGACGGCAGCTCAAATTCCTTGGCCAAATAGGTGTCTTTCAGTTCTATGATGTTACCCATTTCTACCTCACTGAGTACGTTTTGACCAGCATAATACATCTCACCTACATAAGTGCCTTTACCCTTGATAGTTTGTAGTTTGAGCTTCTTTTTGGCTTACCGTAAAGGACGGCAACTCAAAGACATGTTCTACAAGGACAACCTTCGGATCTCTGCTGTAAGTCTTTGACAGCAAAAGGCTCTTCGGTAATAATTCAGATGAGAAAAGTAGATACTATCTTTTTGGGGCAACTCCTGTAAGGTCTATTTGGTACTGCCCTTTGCTATTACCGACGGTACCTTTCCCTTTGCCTACAACCCCTATATTTACATAGGAACACTTAAGCCCAAGCTATCTGTTATACGTCCAGAGAGCACCTCCTGTGCTCCAGCGACTAAGGGAAAACATAAAAAGATAGTTTTTCATATAAAAATCGGTTTTTGAAAAACAATAGGCAAAGATAGTAAAAAATCGTTGTCATTTATCATTTTTGATTATCTTTGTACCTGTATAATCTCATAACCATGGACACCTTACAGAAGTGTATCACTGACATTAGCAAATACTCCTTCAAAGCACAACAAAAGGCCTACCAAGCCACTGCTTTTGCAATGATTGAAGGATTTTGGCGATAGGAAGGCGTATTGTAGAAGAGGAACAACAAGGGAGTATCCGTGCTATAGTCAAACAGAAATGGTTTGCGAAAAATTAGCATAAACAGGGGTAGGGGCAATGGCAATTCGCCCTTGAAAAAGAGCAAATAAAGAATTAATCTCTTGTTCTATTTATTCGCAATATAAATATAATTGACTATAACTATGGACAAGTGATTGCCCAACTCCTCAAAAGAATTAGAAAAGGGTTTAGCGAAAGAACACTACGAGATTATCGTAGATTTTATCTTCTTTTTCCTGATCAGATAATTTTGCACACATGTGTGCCAAATTGACGTGGTCTCATATTCGCTTGATAATGAGAGTAGAAAAGCGTACAGAAGAACTTATTGCTGAAATAGAACGCGAAAAACAGATTTTAAGACTTTAAAGACAGAAACACAAATGGCAGTGAATA
>BNJS01002471.1_pt1 | contig 57663 bp, 66 predicted proteins | sample 8540461 | NCBI WGS metagenome assembly BNJS01 (sample SAMD00202454, study PRJDB9452) | human saliva metagenome | isolation source: human saliva | place: Japan
ACCGGATCATCCTCTGTACCATCGACGGAGGCGGTCACACGCGGATCCAGCAGACTCGCGCACACCTTCGAGGCCCACGGTTCGGCCCAGCCGAGCTCTGCATAGCACTCGTCGGCGATAACGATGGACCCGCGGCTCCGCGCCCAGGCGACGATGCGCGCGCGCTGCTCCACGCCCAGGACGTGGCCGTCGGGGCTGCCGGGGCTGTTGAGCCACACGATGACCGGCGCGGCGGGGGCACCGTCGGGGCCGGCGGGCAGCTCCCAGGTGTCGGGATCCGCATCGCGTCGACGGGCACGGGGGTGGCGCTGGCCAGACGCGCCCCGACGTCGTAGGTGGGGTAGGCGGCGCGCGGGTGAACGATGACATCCCCGGACCGGCACCGAGCTGCAGCGGTAGAAGGGCCACCGACCTCTGGAGCCGATGGTGGGGATCACGCGCGTCATCGGTCAGGCCGCGCACCCCGCGCCGACGCTCCATCCAGGCGATGATGGCCTCGCGGACGGCCGATGTACCGACGGTGGCCGGGTCAGCCGGGCGCGTTGAGGCCGCCACCAGAGCGGTGCGAGCGATATCGGGCGAGCCGTCCACGGAGTGCTGATGGCCAGGTCGACGACACCGTCCGGGTGGGCGGCGGCGAGGGCACGGACGGGTTTCAGGGTGTCCCGAGGGAAATCGGCAGAGCGAGCGGCCGAGGCAGGTGGTGAGACGGAGATCGGAAGGCAAAACCAGGCCTATCGGGCGTATCAGGCACGTCGGGCATGTCGGCGCGGCAGTCACGCGTCCGATTCTCCCCATGACGCACCGGGCATCGCGCTGCCGTTCCGGCCCCCTGACACGCATCGGCGATTCCCTGCACATGGAGTCTTACTCGGACCGCCGCTGGAATCTCACTCACTCATGATTCCGCGGTTCTGCTCAGGACGATTCGCAACCGAGTGTGCAACCTCGCGCGCACGTCAGTCGAGTCCGTTGGCCTCGCGATAGTCCTCGTTCTGCGGGGGAAGAGCGGCGACCATCGGATCGTCGTAGGGCTGGGGACCGGCACTCTGGGCACCGCCGGGAGAACCCAGCCCCTGCAGCTCGAAGAAACCGATGCTGGCGCGCGTGTAGTCCTCCCACTCATCGGGGACGTCGTCCTCATAGAAGATCGCCTCGGTGGGGCACACGGCTCTGCAGGCGCCGCAGTCAACGCATTCATCGGCGTTGATGTACAGGGAGCGTTCGCCTTCGTAGATGCAGTCGACCGGACACTCGTCCACACATGCACGGTCTTTGACGTCGACACATGGCTGGGCGATGACGTAGGTCATGGGTGGATTCCTCTTCTCCTGGAACGCGTCGCGGCGGACGGCAACGCAACCATGGCCACAGTATTGCCCCGCGGCCCCGCACCGCCCAATAGGCTGAAAACGTGGGCCTGAGCACGAGAATATGGAAGCTCGCGCCGCTTTTATTTCGTCATGAGAAGGGAAACCGAATCCGGTCCGGGGATCCTGGAGCGCGGACCGAGTCATCCGTTTATGGCGCTGTCGCCTCAGCCCTCTAGGCAAGCACTCCGGCCGGAGGAGAGGCGCCTGTCGCAGAGGAGCCGAGCAGGGAGCCGACGATGTTCGTCAGCGAGAATTCCGGACCGAGCACCATGGGCAGGCCCCAGATCAGGCCCGCCAGCACAACCAGCAAGACGATGAAGACGATCGCCATGACCTTCACGGCCGTCGGAACTCCCCGCCGCTTCGCCTTGCTGTCTGCGATCGCGTCACGTCGAGAGCTCGGGCGGCCCTGAGCATTCCTGGAGGCATCCGAGAGCGTGACCCAGGTGAGGTCCTCTCCCTGACCACACCTCACGCCCCTGTGGACCCGGTGTCGTCGGGGCAGAGGCGGCACGCGCGGGTACCGCGGGCTGGGAGGCCGTCTCAGATGACGGCGCCGATGCCGACCTGGCCGACGCGGCTCCCGTCACTACCGGCCTGTGCGGGGCGGCCGGAGCCGAAGGAGCAGAGGCCGCGGATCGTGAGGAGGGCGACGACACCGAGACGCAGGTGCCATTGGTGGAATCTGCCCCGTGGTCCGCGGCGGCGCAGAGGCGGCGCGAGCCGGGAGGCGACGCGGGACGCACCAGGAGCATCGTGAGCGGCGGTCACGGCGACCTGCTGGCTGGCGACGACCACCGGTACGTCGCCGTCCCCGAGGCGTCCGCCCCGGCTGATGAGGGAGAATGCCGACAGAACCGGTGCCGGCGGACGGCGCCGACGAGGCACCCGGCGCGAACACGGGACGACTGACGCGCAGCGCGGGGCTGACGCGGCAGAGGGAGCCGCTTGCCCACTCAGTCGGGAGTGGCCGTCGTCCGCATCGCGGGCGCGGCGGACCGCGCCCGCCCACCAGTAGCGGCCGAGGCCGACGGAGCCGAGGAACGCCCAGAAGCCGCGGGGCGGCTGGGGATAGAGGCAGGAGACAGCCCGGGAACGATCCGTCGCACCGGCATTCGGGGCCGCGGAACGCCCAGAAGCTGCGGGAGCCGATGAGGCAGCTGGCGGTGGCCTTCTGAGCCCTCGCGCCTGGGCCTGACTCTCGTCTCACGACGGGCCGGGGCTCCGCCGAGAAGCAGAGCACTGAGCTCCGCCTCTGTGGTGGACAGGTCGGGTCCTGCAGGCCCCGTGGGCGCAGGCGTCGCAGCCGCCGCAGCAGCGGGGCGGGGCCGGACTGCGGGCCGCTGACCGGTTGCCGCGTGTCCGGGAGATGGAGGCTCGCCGCCCCTGGAGCCAGTACCGGGCCGAACGGACGGACGGGGGCGGGGCGCTGATGCAGTCCTGCCGCCTCGAGGCGGCAGTGCAGGCCGCGGACCGGGAGTCCGAGAGCCGAGTTTTGGCGGGAGGCCGGGCGCACCGGCCTGTCCTGGGAGGGGGAGTCGCCGAGGAGCACGGGCGACTCCCGCCCGACGCGAGGCTCCGCCGGTGTCTCAGCGGCACCGGGCGTGCTAGGCGCACTATGAGCACCACGGGCGCTGTGAACAGTCGGCTGGGTCCCCGTGCTGTGACCCGCCGTGCGATAGACCGGGACGGCATCGGCAGGACGGGACCCCTGAGAACATGGAGTAGGACTGGAATCCGGCTCGGAGGCGGGAACGACCGAGGGCGAGACGCGGTGTCCCGCCTCCCCGGCACCCCAGAGGCGGGAGCGCGGTGGCGCGTTGCATCGGCCTCGGCAGCCGCGTGGTGCCGAGCGGGCCCCGCCCGCCGAGACCCGAAGCGTTGCGAACGACGGAACGGTCCGATGTCGTCACAGTCATGCATAGTCTCCTCATAGGAAGGGACAACGATGCTCCATCGCCCAGACAAGCGTAGTGGGACGCCAGCAGCCACGCCCGCCGACACGACGGTGAGATCAAAATGTTACGATATTGCTATCCACAACCATTTTATGGGTTATAGGCCCCACATGTGGGTTTGCGCCAGCAAGCGCACAAAACTCCGGAGAACCGCCACGGGGATACAGAGATGGCGGAGATGGTGGAGAAGCGGGGACGATGCGGCGGTTACGGCGTTCCGGCCGGGGAGCCCCCGTCCGAGGAACCCTCCGGCGCATTCGGCAGATTTTCTTCCGCGCCCGTGGCGTCCTGAGGTTGAGCGGGCTGCGGCTGAGCGACCACCCCACCGGCGGCCGGCGTATCGGCCTCGCCGATCGGCTGCGGCGCCGCCTCCCAGCTGCTGCGGCCCTGATCCGTCGTCGAGGATCCGGGTTGGAGGGACTGGGAAGGCTTGGCGGACCCCGTGCACTCGATATTGTTGTCGGCGTCGTAGGTGGTGGTCAGGACGTCGTCGGAACGAAGTCTTGTCCGAGCTGTGCGGGTGCGGGTGACGGTGATGTCGAAGCCCGGGTTCCTGCCGTAGTACGACTGACATCCTGAGCTCCGCCGGGCGGGTGAGAGTCTCGACGGGCCGGTAGTTGTAGCGCTCGGAGCTGGTGATGGAGACGTCGTAGTAGTGCGTGGACCAGATGCGGGCGTGGACCTACGTCGGCGACCCAGGCCTGATGAGCGCCGCGTAGGGAGTGGAGTTGGTGGGAACTTGACGTCCTTCTGGCCGGTCCAGAGCGTCGCCTCGCGCCCGGCCGGGTACCGGTCGAAGTAGTAGGAGTGCGGGTGGTGCTCGATATCGTCCATGCCGGCCTCGAAGCCGACGCTTGAACATGGTGGTGCCGATCTGGGAGAGCCCGCCTCCCAGCGCATCGACGTGCTGGCGTTGGAGATGACGCCCGCATCGGTGAAGCCGTGCTCGTAGTCCACCAGGCCGAGCGCCTCCTCGACGGAGAAGGTCTGCCCCGGACATGACGACCTGACCATTCATCTGCTCGGCGCCGCGTATGAGGTTCTGATCGCGGCCGGGCTCGAGTTGAAGGGTGTGGCGAACTCGCTGGTGACCCCGGAATGCCCCGAGTCCGATCAGGGGTGGTGGTGTCCGCGGGGTACTGCGGGGATGCGACGCGCGGTCGGCGATGCACTGCGGTTCCCGCGATGAGTGTGCCAAGCGCCACGTCGATGCCCCCGCCTGAGGACGGGGCCATACTGGGGCTTGGCCCGGCCGCACCGGTCGCGGAACCGTCGATCGTCCAGCCCGCATTGACGGCCTGCGTCTCGATCGGCCCCATGGCGGCGATGAGGTCGTCGTAAAGCCGCTGGAGTCGAGGGACGGCGGAGAGCTCGCCATCGGCGGTCGAGATGGTGGTCCAGACTCGCGATCTGCCCAGGCGAGAGGACGAGCGCTGCTTGCGGTGGCGTTCTTCTCAGCGCTCGTGCCGACGGCGGTGATGGTGAGGTCGTCCGCGAGCAGGGGCGTGAGGACGGAATCGACTGAACGTCTGGGCGTCCTCGTCGGTGATCGCCGGCTTCGCGTTGCCGCTGGGCCGGGCGATGGCCTCCTGCCCCAGGGGCCAGTCCGCGCTAGGGACTTCACGGAGGCGTCGACGTCAGGCCGGTGCCAGTGGCGCCCGGGGTCACAACGGGGGTTGTGCCGTCGAGGGTGACGACGGCGTCGGCCGTACCGGTGGCGAGCGTGTCGAGCCGCTCATTGAGAGCGGCGGTGAGCGCTTCGGTGTCAACGGTGGTGACGGCGTCGACATCACTGCCGCTCAGGGACGCTTGATGAGCGTCACCGGGTTGAGGGTGGGGCCGACCAGACGGTCGACGCTGGCGTCGGCGTCCACGGCCACACGGAGTCGGCGGCACGAGCGTATCGGTGGAATCGTTGACAGTGAGGATGACGGGATACGTCAGGGCGGCGCCGACCTGGTCGTCCACCGCTTGACGCGCCTCAGCGGGGCTCATATCTCCGACATCGACGCCGGAGACGGTCGATCCGGCGAAGATGTGCTGGGTGTGGCGACGGCGGCGCCTCCTCAGATCAGGACCAGCAGGCCCAGGCCGATGATGCAGGCCATCAGCGCCGCGGCCCGGCCCGCGACCGTGCAGCAGCTCCGTCAATGCCGCCTTGGCTTTGGCGAGCCGCTTGCCCCTGGCGAAGTGGGTCGGCGGCTGCCTCGGGGGCGGCGCCGTCGGAAGAGCCGGATGAGTCAGGAAGCGCAGCGGTGCGGGCAGCTCTCGTCTGCAGCGTTCGCAGCGGGCTCATCGCCTGCGGGGCGGGGATCTCGTCGGGCTGAGGGCTTCGGCCGGTGTGGGCGCCGACATGGCGGCGGGACCTCGCCGACCGGGCCGCAACGGCATCCTTCGACTCCGCCCCCGCCTCTTCGGCCCCCGCCTCTTCAGCCTCCACCGCGGAGCCGTCCTGCAAGCCTCCTCATCAACAGATGCGGACTCTTCAGCGGTCTCGTCGGTCTCGTCCTCGGGTTCCGGAATCCGTGCTCTCGCCATCAGCGGGCTCAGCGCTCGGACTGCGCATTCTCATCCTCATCGACAGCGGGTCTCGCCCTCGGCGGCCCCCTCGAGAATCCTCTCCGTTGGCCGGCTCGCTCTGCGCGGCATCGTCTCCAGAGGCAGCCCCGCGCGCCTCGGCCTCGCTCAGCTCAGACCCATCAGCTTCCATCGGCTCAGCCTCGTCGGTTGCGGCTCCGGGCTGATCGTCCACGGGTCCGGAGGTCTCGTCGGGCTGAGGGGCTTCGGCCGGTGTGGGCGCCGACATGGCGGCCAGGACCTCGCCGACCGGGCCGCGACGGCATCCTTCGACTCCGCCCCCGCCTCTTCGGCCTCCGCTGCTTCAGCCTCCACCGAGGGGCCGTCCTGCAGGTCCCGTCAGCAGCGGCCTGGCCGGCCTGGGGCTCCTCCTCGGATGCCTCGCTCTCCTTCTCAGATGATTTTGGCGCGTCGGGCTCGGTGGGTTCGCCCTCACCGGCATCGTCCACGAGACTCGGAAGCGTGCTCCTCGGCCTCATCGGGCTCGGCTACCTCAGCCTCGGCCGACTCAGCCTCCGGCTCAGCAGCTTCCTCGACCACCTCGGCCTCATCACGCAGACGGGGACTCTCCGGAGTCGGCAGCAGACTCTTGCCCTCACCGACCTGAGACTCATCCGCCTCAGCCTCGACCGACTCAGCTTCCTCAGTCTCGCCTGCCTCAACGTCTGACTCGGTCGCCTCCGAATCCTCCGCCGAAGCACCGTCCCCCTCGTCCTCATCGGGCTCGGCTGCCCTCAGCCTCCGGCTCAGCAGCTTCCTCGACCACCTCGGCCTCATCCGCAGACGAGGACTCTTCGGACTCGGCAGCAGACTCGCCCTCACCGGCATCGTCCACAGACTCGGAAGCGCCCTCACAGCCTCGGACTCGGGATCAGTATCGAGGTCGGACTCAGCACCATCGGCTTCGGGTTGCGCGTCCTCATCGGTGACGGACTCCCCTCGAGAGCTCATCCTTCGAGTCGCCCGACCGACGACAGCATCGCCCTCCCGGGCGCCTCGGCCTCAGCCTCCGCCTCCTCAGCCGAGCATCGTCCTGGTCCGACTCGGCCTCCGTTCGCCTTCTCCTCCGCGGAGGCTCAGGCCCATCCCCTGCGTCCGACTCGGCGTCCGACTCAGTGTACAGTCTCGGTGTCAGCGTCATCGGTATCCGCATCGGCCGATAGAGCCTCGGCCGTAGAGCCCTCAGCAGGCCCCGCACCGTTGGAGTCCACTTTCTCCGGGTGCGGGTCATCCGCGATATCCGGCGTCTTGGCGCTGAGAACTTGGGCGATATCCTCGAGCGAGGAGGTACGGGGATCGGTCACCTGCGGGATGTTCACGGCTTCCTCGGTGTGACGGGTGCCGTCGGAGTGGGGACGTCGTCGGTCATAGTCGCGTCTTACTCAAGCATTGGCACGGCGGCGGCGGGCGGCGTCCTTGAAACGCTCCTGGGAGTCGAGGATGACCTTGCGGATGCGCACCGCATCCGGAGTGACCTCAACGCACTCGTCATCGGAGGCGAACTCGAGGGCCTCCTCCAGGGTCAGCTTACGCGGCGGCACCAGGCCCTCAAAAGAATCGGCCGTGGCGGAGCGCATGTTGGTCTGCTGCTTCTCGCGCACGACGTTGACGTCCATGTCCTCATTGCGCGGATTCTCGCCGACATGGCTCCGTAGGTCTCCTGGCCGGGCTCGACGAAAGAACGTGCCGCGGTCCTGCAGGCGGATGAGGGCGTAGGCGGTGACGGCCCCGGCACGGTCGGGAGACCAACGACCCCGTGATGCGGGCCACGATCTGACCGGCCCAGGGCTCGTAGCCCTCGGCGATGGACGAGGCGATACCAGTACCGCGAGTCTCCGTGAGGAACTGCGTGCGGAATCCGATGAGACCGCGCGCCGGGACGAGGAACTCCATGCGGATCCATCCGGTGCCGTGGTTGATCATGGTTCTCCATGCGGCCTTTGCGGGCGGCCGTGAGCTGGGTGACGGCGCCCCAGGTACTCTCGGGAACGTCGATGGTCGTGCGCTCGACCGGCTCATGCCGCCTGCCATCGATCGTGCGGGTGACGACCTGCGGCGCTGCCGATCAGTCATCGAAAGCCCTCGCGACGCATCTGCTCGACCAGGATCGCCAGACGCCAACTCGCCGCGCCCCTGGACCTCCCATGCGTCAGGGCGTCCGGCGGACAACACGCGCAAGAGACATTGCCGACCAGCTCGCGATCCAGGCGGTCCTTGACCTGACGGGCGGCGTGACCTTGGCCCCCTATGGTACGCCCGGCCATGGGAGGGTGTTGATGCCGATGGTCATCGAGGATGGCGGGTCATCCACCGTGATCGGCGGCAGCGGACGCGGGTCGTCGGGGTCCACCAGGGACTCTCCGATGGTGATGTTCTCGATCCCGGCGACGGCGACGATGTCGCCGGCGTGGGCCTCCTCGGCGGGCTTGCGATCCAGACCCTCGGTGATGAGCAGCTCGGAGATTCGCGCAGTGGACAGGGAGCCGTCGTGGCGGGCCCATGACACGGTCTGCCCCTTGTGCAGAGCGCCATTGTGGATGCGCAGAAGGGCCAGCCTGCCGAGGAAGGGCGAGGCGTCCAGGTTGGTGACGTGCGCCTGAAGAGAGCTCCCTCATCGTAGGAGGGGCCGGGGATGCGCTCGATGATGGTGCGGAAGAACGGCTCGAGATCCTCACTGGCCGGCAGCTCGCCGTCGGCGGGCTGGGCGGTGTCGGCACGGCGGGCCTTGGCGGAGAGCGTAGATGACGGGGAGGTCGAGGACGGCCTCCAAGTCGATGTCGGGCTGCTCGTCGGACAGGTCGGAGGCCAGCGAGAGCAGCAGATCGGTGGACTCGGAGACGACCTCGCTGATGCGCGAGTCGGGGCGATCCACCTTGTTGACCACGAGGATGACCGGCAGATTGGCGGCCAGGGCCTTGCGCAGCACGAAGCGCGTCTGGGGCGGCCCTCCGAGGCGTCCACGAGGCAGGACGACGCCGTCCACCATGGACGAGGCCGCGCTCGACCTCACCGCCGAAATCGGCGTGCCCGGGAAATGTCGATGACGTTGATGGTGATGCCCTCGGGACGGCGCCACGGCGCAGGACCGCGGTGAGTGGACAGCCGTGTTCTTGGCGAGAATGGTGATGCCCTTCTCGCGCTCGAGCTCGCCGAGGTCCGCGAGCGCGCTCGCCGGTGGTCTCCTCGGTGGCGCGGGCGCCGAGCGCCCGCCTCCCGAGAGCATCGCGTCGACGAGGTGGTCTTGCCGTGGTCGACGTGGGCGACGATGGCGACGTTGCTGCAGATCCTGGCGCACAGTCATGTGAGGCGCTATGTCTTCCGTCGAGGCGCCGGAGCACGGTCACGAGACGGGCCCCGCTGCAGCGCACAGCAGGGCAAGGGTAGAGGCTGCCGTTCAGCGGTCGCGCCATGACGGGTGACACGAACGCTGTGCGCCCGCTCACGCTCGCGATCCCTGCTGGGCCCAGCCTCAGGTGATCGATTCCGATCTCGCCACGGTAGGCGAAGCAGGCCACTACCCCGACCATTGGTGACGGTTTTACGACGCCGACGGAACTTCAGCAGGTGAACGTACTTTTCTCCATCCTTCTGAGCTCAACCCGCAGAAGGATGAGAGAAGCTGCGTTCACGCCGAGAAAAATACGTTCATGATCCGCCCCGCCCGTACTCGGGCTCCTGGACCGATCTCGATGCGGAACGGACCGATCTCGATGCGGAACCGGACCGATCTCGACGCGGAAGTGGACCGATCTCGATGCGGAATGCGACCGATCTCGGCGAGGAGCCGCCCGCGACGGCCTCAGCCTCGCTCATACCCTCACGCCCCCGCACAACTCATGCTCCGCGTACGGCTCACGCCCCGCACAACTCATGCTCCACACTCCTCATGCCCCGTACAGCGCGATTCTGGAGCCGGGAACGGCGTCGATCAGCTCGCGGGTGTAGTCCTCGCGCGGGTGGGCGAACAAGTCATCCGCATGGCCGGACTCGACCACCCGCCCTTCTCCAGCGACCACGACGTCGTCCGCGATCTGCCGCACGACCGCCAGGTCGTGGGTGATGAAGAGTGTAGGTCAGGTCCAGCTCTCGCTGAAGCTCCGCCAGCAGTCGCAGGATCTGCGCCTGGACGAGCACGTCGAGGGCGGAGACGGCCTCGTCCAGCACCACGATCTCGGGCCTCAGGGCGGGGCACGGGCGATGGCCACGCGCTGGCGCTGGCCCCCGGAGAGCTCATTGGGGTAGCGCCGCATGGCCGAGCGGGGCAGGGCGACCATGTCGAGAAGCTCGGCGACGCGCTCACTGCGCTCCTGACCACCTCCCACATCGTGCACCCGTAACGGCTCCTCAATGATCCGGTGGATGGAGTACATCGGATCCAGGGAGCGCATAGGGTCCTGGAACACCGGCTGCGATGCGCCGCAGCTCGAACAGCTGCTTGGGTCCGAGTCGACAGGTCGCTTTGCCGTTGTGGAAGACCTTGCCCTCGGTGGGATCGATCAGATTAGAGGACGATGTTCGCCACCGTGGACTTGCCCGAGCCGGACTCGCCGACGAGCGCCGTCGTCGTGCCTCGGAGCACTCCGAGGTGACGTCGTCAACGGCCCGGATATGCGCGTCCGCGCCCTTTCGGCGCCGCGCGTCAAAGCTTATGGTCAGATGCTCGACCCGCAGGATCTCGGGATGTCCTTCGCGATCTCGTGAACGCCCGAGTTCGTCCTCCGCGACCTGGATGCCCTCGGCGTGGGCCGCCTCGATGCGCTGAGAGGCCAGCGACGGCGCCGCCTCGACGAGTCGGCGGGTGTAGGGGTGGCGCGGGTTCTGGAGCACGTCCAGACTCGGCCCGGACTCCACGATGCGGCCGCGGTGCGCTGACGTGCGACGATACTCGGCCCGCCCGCCAGGCCGAGGTCGTGGGTCACGAAGAGCATCGCCGTTCCCAGCTCGTGGATGAGGCGCCCGAGGTGGTCCAGAATGCGACGCTGGACGGTGACGTCCGGGGCGCTGGTCGGCTCATCGGCGATGAGCAGCCGGGGGCGCGCCGCCAGGCCGATGGCGATCAGGGCGCGCTGCCGCATGCCTCCGGAGAACTCGTGCGGATACTGCTTGGCGCGCCGGGCGGCGTCAGGGGAGCCCCGCGTCCTCGAGCAGAAGCGCCACCTGCTCGGCGGTGGCGAGTCCGGCTCCGCCCTGCTCTCTCGATCCTCCCGATCCCTCGAAGAGCCCCATCCGAGACAGTCAGGTCATCCGGGGCCTCCTGCCCGGCAGCGAGCCTGGCGAGACGGTCATCCCGCCACGCCAACCCGCTGGCGCTCAGCTCTCACGAACCTGGAAGCCGATGGACCACCGGGTTGAGATTGGTCGCTGGGATCCTGGGGACCAATCCGATCTCGCTGCCGCGCAGACGCTGCATCTGCTTGTCGGAGGCGTGCGCAATGTCCTCGCCGTCGAACAGGATGCGGCCCCGATTACCCGCCCGGTCCCCGGCAGCAGGCCGATGACGGCGTGGCCGGTGGTCTTCCCAGAGCCCGACTCCCCGACGATGGCCACGCTCTGCCCGGGATAGATCGTCGAGATTGGCCTGGCGAGACAGCCGGAACCATCGGTCGAGGGGCGGAAGGCCACCTCGAGATTCTCAATGCGCAGCAGCGCTTCAGCGGGCGCAAAGTCTTCAGCGGCAGCGAGCGGCAGAAGCCTCAGAAGCATCAACGGCGGTGTTGTCGGTGTCACTTGCGAGCCGGATCAGGGCGTCCCGCACCATATCGCCCATCACGGCGAAGCCGAGCACGGTTGAGCGCGAGAGCGCCCGCGTACAACAGGACGGAGATGGTCGTGCAGCGTTGGCCGTGAGATGTCTGCACTCCCAGAGTACCACCGGGCCGGCAGCCCGATCGAGAGCGACAGCGTCGCCTCGGCGACGATGAAATGCCGGCTCGACGGTGCGGTGACGTGATCAGCGGCGGCATTCTGGCGGACATGGCGCAGCAGGATGGCGAGCCGTCGCTGCCGAGAAACCAGAGGCGGTCACGATCCTCGTTCTTGACACTCATGACCGCGCCCGGGTGATGCGGGCGATCTGCGAACGGCAGCGCCAGGACGGCGACGACGGTCAGGATGGAGGACCTGCCGCGTTTCATCTGCATGACGACGATCGCGGCCAGCACGAAGGGCAGGGCGAAGAACACGTCGGTGATGCGCGAGAGCGACGCGTCGAAGAAGCCTCGAAGAACCCGGCAGGCGCTCGATGAGTCCGCCCAGCAGCGTGAGCCCAGGGCGTCGTGAGCACGCCCACGGTCACCGACGCGCGGGCGCCGTAGATGGTCGGGCGAAGATGTCGCAGCCCTGCGGTCGGAAGCCGAAGGGGTGCTGGACGGTCGGAGTTCCGTAGGATTTGTTGAGCTGGCAGTGGGTGGGCGTGGCGCGGGCGATCGGTCCGGGGGCCACGGCGAGCAGGACGGCGACGGCGATGAAACAGGGCGGGGCAGAAAGATGCGACAGCGCGGCTGCTTCCACGCCTCACATCGAGAGGGGCGGAGTCGTCGGCGACGGCATCGACCGCGCCCAGCCTGCTCATCGTGTATCGGCGACGAAATCCCCTGCCCGGAGGACAGCGGTTGCACTGGCTGCAGCGGTGGCAGCTGGCGCGGGGCCGTCGGACGGCCGGGGCCACGCGAGCCTCGGGCTCGGACCGCTCAGTGAGCCTGGGCCTCGAGCGGCTTCTGGTCCTGGCTGTCCTCGGTGCTCTGGCAGTGCTGCTCGGCGTTGTCGAGCTGTCGAGGTTTTCAGAGCTGTCGGGAATGTCGAGGTTGTCAGGCATAGCGGATCCTCGGGTCCAGGGCTGCGCACAGAAGGTCAACGAGCAGGTTGAGACGATGAACACCAGGATGAGCACCGTCGTGAAGGCGACGACCGTGGACCCTCCCGTTGATGATGGCCTTGTAGAGGGTGCCGCCCACGCCGTCGATATTGAAGATCCCTCGGTCACGATGGCTCCGCCCATGGCGAGCGCGCCCAGATCCGCGCCGAGGAAGGTGACGACCGGCACCAGCGAGTTGCGCAGGACGTGAACGACCATGACCCGACGGCTCGACAGGCCCTTGGCACGCGCCATGCGGACATGGTCGAGCCGACAGGTTCTCCCCCACCTCCGTGCGCGTCAGCGCGGGACGTAGGCCAGGAGACCGCCCCTGAGCACGATCGCGGGCATGAGCAGTTCCTGAACCCCGGAGAGCCCCGGCCGTCGTCGGCAGCCATCCGAGCTTGACGCCGATGAAGAACTGCGGAGGAAGCCGATGACGAAGGTCGGGACGGCGATGACCACCAGGGACAGGATCAGCACCGTGGCGTCGAAGATCCCGCCCTTGCGCATGCCGGCGAAGAGCCCGATGCCGACGCCCGCCACCGCTTCGAAGACGAGCGCCATGAGGGCGAGCTTGATCGTGACCGGATAGGCGCCGGCGGGCACATCGACGATCGGCCTGGACCCGCGAGATGGTGGTGCCCAGGTCGAGAGGTCACCAGCCCCTTGAGGAACAGGGAAGTACTGGACGAGGAAGGGCTGATCCGGGTTGTACTGGGCGCGCATCTGAGCCTGAAGATCGGGGTTCAGGGCGCGCTCACCGCCCATGGCGGCGAGCGAGGATCGCCCGGCAGGGCGAAGACCATGGCGTAGATGAGCAGCGGCGCCTGAAGAACACGGGGGATCATCTGCAGAAGCCTGCGTCCGGCGTAGCGGAGCATCAGCATCTCCTCAGAGCAGGATGGGAACGGACGAACGTAGAGGGTTCCGGGGCTCTCGTTCAGGCACGGCGCCCGGTGCGGCGGCGGTTTCCCAGGTTAGCTGGAGCACCGCCGCGCCGGAGCCGGCCTGAGGCCGGCCAAGGAGGACGACTGGGCCGAACCGCCCCCGCCCGACAGCCCAGCGGATGACCGGCCGGCGGGCGGCCGGCGAACAACCCGGACCGAGGTCAGTACGAGGAGATGGCCTCCGCCTGGTCCCACAGGCGCTTGGCCTCGCCTCATCGAACTGGAGGACCTCGTTGCCCGCCACGGGTCCTTCCACCCGGGGATGGTGGGACTGGTGAAGTCCGATGCGGGGGTGCGGGTGTCGGTAGAACAGGGTGTCGCAGATCTGCTTTGCGGTTGATGGCGCGGACAGCGCCGCCCGACGGCACGGCCCTCCTCGTCCATCTTCCAGTGCTCGGCATTGACATTGATGATGAAGTTCTGAATGAGGGCGCCGGGCTCATTGACGGCCCGCTCTGCCGAGCCTCGTCCTGGAAGGAGGCCAGGGCCGAATCAGAGAATGGCATCGATCACGTCAACGGCGTCGGAGAGCAGATCACTGTAGGCCGCGTCGTAGCTGGTGTAGAAGATGAAGGTGATGCCCTCGTTCTTGGGCAGGCGGACGCCCTGGTAAGAGGGTCTGGCCAGCACGGCCTGGGAGTCGTGCACCCACTCGGTCAGGGTATAGGCCGTTGCCGATGGGCTTCGGCCGAAAGGCGGCCATGTCGGCGTAGGCGGACTCGGGGCAGCGGGTAGAAGGCGGGGGTCCCCGGCGCTTGACGAAGTCGTGGGCCGGGGCGGTGAGCTTGATCGTGAACGTCAGATCATCGACCTTCGCCAGTCCGGTCAGCTCGGAGTCCTCCGCGGAGTAGCCCTCGATGAGCTCGTAGGCGTAGCTGGACAGCTGGGCGTTGGACATCAGCGGCGCCGTAGTTCCAGGCCTTGATGAAGGAGTCGGCGGTGACCGGGTGCCGTCCGAGAAGGTCCAGCCGTCCTTGAGCTTGACCGTGAAGGTCTGATTATCGGAGGTCTCGATGGATTCGGCGACCTCGTTCGTCACGGTGCCGTCCTTCTCGTAGGCGACCAGGCCCGCGAAGATCAGATCGACGAGCGGCCGCCGCCGGTCTCATTCGTGCTGGCGGGCAGCAGGGGTTCTGGGGCTCGGAGTTGTTGGCGCGCACGAAGCCGTCGGAGTTCGTGGTGGTGATGAACTCGTAGCTGGGCATGGCCTGCCAGTTGAAGGTCACGTCACTGACGTTCTTGGAGTAACCCCCAAAAGCCGTTCTGGCACCACAGGGGATGGGCTCGGCAGGTCCGCGAAGAGCTGCTCTGAGCCTTCACGTAGAGGAGCGTTCGACTCCGCATCGTCCTTGGCCGCGGCGGCCTGGAGCCGTCAGGTCGTCGAACGCGGTGCTGGAGTACTGGGCGTCGTTCGCGCCCCCGTTCGTCTGGAAGGCCGTCGAGGAAGTCCTCCATGGAGGGTAGCCCGCCTGCCACCCGGCGCGGAAGGCCCCGACGATCGTGTGGTCGGTGATCTGCTGGCGCAGCTCGGAGAACTGGGCATAGGGCAGCGGCTCCATGGAGATGCCCAGCGTGTTGCTGACGGAGTTGCACACGGCCCTCGACCCAGTCCTTGTGGGGCCCATCGGAGTTGTAGAGGCGAACGTCAGCCTGCCGCCGCCTCGGCGCCCTGGCCGTCCGAGGCGGCGCTGGGGCCGCCATCGGGGCTGTCGGAGCCGCAGGCACCGGCCAGCAGCACCGCGAATGTTGCGGCTCCCAGGCCGAAGTGACGGCGAGAGATCGTGGGATTGCTCAACGGAATTACCTCCGTTGGACATCGTCGGCATCGACAATCGATTAGCAACTATGCACTCCATCCCGACATGGAGAATGTCGACACCGTGGCGATGATAGTAAACACCATCCGGTAATCCCATGGACACATTCGAGGCGCATACTGCTGTTTTTGACCTCCGGTTCCCGCCTTCTGCTTCCGGTTCCCGCCGATCGGGCCGACATCACCAGGCGGCCGCGAGCACTCGTGGAGCGCCGACGCGACGGCGCTCTATGAGCATAGGTGACCACCAGGATCTCCTCCAGGCCCCAGCGCGAGGCCAGCTCACGGATGCCTGGCGCCACGACGTCGGGGGTGCCGACGAAGCGACAGCCCGCATGGACGCCTCGACGACGTCCTCGCGCCCTCCCGCCAGGGCGCGCCAGGCCCGCGGATCGTCGTCGGGCGCGTCCAGCGGCGCCGGCCCGCCGCCGACAATGAGCGCGGCGGCCGCCATGGCCGTGGAGAACAGCTTTCCGCCTCTCCTGCTTTCGGGGCGACGACGCGTTGACGCCCTGCCGCCACATACGAGGCGCGCCGTCCCGGGAGAGCGGGCGGGCGCCGTCGCCCCGCGCCCCGACTGGACCGGCGGATCTGGCTGCGACTGATGCTGGAAATGGCTGCGGCACGTCGAATGGCGGCCTCCGCCTGGGAGGGCGCGAAGTGCGAGGCGACGACGAAGGGGAGCCCGAGCGTGCCGGCGACGCGCGCACCATTGACCGACGAGCCGAGGATCCAGGCGGTCGGGGCGGTGCCCTCGCCCGGGATGGCGCGCACATGCCGCCCGAGGCGGCGGTCGGGGCGTCCACGGCGCCGTACCCGCCCACACCCTCGCCCGACGGCGGCAGGAGCGACCCGGGCACCGTCCCCAGCACGTCGAGTCGGGAATGGCGCCGAGGTAGGCCAGGGTCTCCAGAACCCTCGTCGGCGAAGCGGAGGGATCGGCCTTTTGCGCCGCCGCAGAGCCGCCGCGGTCAGCGGTCGGTGCCCGGCGCGCGACCCAGCCCAGCCCCACGCGGCCGGGATGGAGCGTGGCGGCGTGCCGATCTGCTCGGCGATCACCAGCGGAGCGTGGTTGGGCAGCATGATGCCGCCGCTGGCGACCCCGATGCGCCTGGTGGCGGCGAGCACCTGCCCCATGAGAAACGGTCGTGGCCGAGGAGAGGTAGGTCGTGGAGCCGTGGTGCTCCGCGAGCCAGTAGCGGGCATAGCCGGCCTCGTCGGCGGTGCGGGCCAGCTCCAGCATCTCGCTCAGGGCATCGGCGCGGGTGCGCCCGGCCGAGACCGGCATGAGATCGAGGACGGACAGCACGGGTCGTGCGGCGTTCATGCGGACTCACCCTACGGCGAGTCCCGCAGCGGGAGTCCGGCTGATCGGCTCAGTCCGCCGGGGATGACGGGGCGGGCGTCCCGCCCTCCTGCGCGTCCACGGGCGATGCCGGAGCGGCCGGAGCAGGAGCGCCATCACGACGGCGGTAGACCGCGGCGAGCACGGCGCCGGACAGATTGTGCCATGTGGAGAAGACGGCACCGGGCAGGGCCGCCTCGGGCGAGAAGTACGTCCCCGCCAAGGTGGCGGCCAGCCCCTGAGTTCTGCATGCCGACCTCGATGGAGATGGTCCGGCACACGCGGGCGTCGCGTCCCAGGATCCGTCCGGCGCCGTAGCCGAGCAGATAGCCCAGCACGTTGTGGCAGGCGACCACGAGCAGAACCAGCAGACCGGCGGACAGGATCGTCGTGGCGGACTTGGAGACGACGGCGAGGACCACATAGCAGATGCCGAGCACTGAGACCCATGGCATGGCTGGCAGGATCCTCTCGACGAACCCGCTGAACAGCACCCGGACGATCAGGCCGCCGACAGCGGGCACGAGCACCATGCGCACGATGCTCATGGCCATGGACCCGGCGTCCACGGGCATGTACTGGCCGGCGAGCCACTGCGTGAGCAGCGGCGTCATGAGCGGGGCGAGCAGGGTCGAGATGGAGGTCATCGTGACGCTGAGCGCTACATCGCCCTGGCGAGGTAGGAGATGACGTTGAGGAGGTGCCGCCCGGCGCGCAGCCGACGAGGATCACCCCGCGGCGAGCATCGGATCGAGTTGGAAGCGCCTTGGCGAGCACCCAGGCGAGCGTCGGCATGATGACGAACTGGGCGACGACGCCGACCAGCACCGGCAGCGGCCGCTTCACGACGAGCGCGAAGTCCGGCGGGGGTCAGGGTCAGGCCCATGCCGAACATGATGATGCCCAGGGCGTAGTTGGTTCCCGCCGACAGCGGCGAGAGCTGCGTCGGCACGAGCAGCGCAACCGCGAAGGCGGGCCCAGGATGAGGACCGGGAAGACGGTGACGGCGGTGCGGGCGGAGCGGTCCCGTCGCGCGCTCGGGGGCTCGGGGCTGGCGGAGCTGCGGAACTGTCGGAGCTGGCGGAGCTGTGGGGAACTGTGGGAATTCTAGGGATCTCGGGGAGGTCATGCTTCCGTCCTCCGCACGTCGGCCGTGCGGACGATCTCATCTCGATTGCCGGTGGGCCGGCGGGGATCTACGGGGCGTTTCAAGCGGGCCCGGCCTGGCGAGACCCGACCCGCTTGAGCGCAACGGCGACCAGGAGCCGCCCGACCGCCCGTCAGCTGCGCGAGGGCAGCAGCGCGGCGACGACCGACTTCAGGACATCGCCGATGACGAAGGGCGCCAGTCCCAGCACGAAGGCCGTGTTCCAGGCGGCACCGGTGGCGACCTTGAGCCAGAATCAGGCCGGGGATGTAGACGACGGCGGAGGCGAGCAGCATCAGGGCGAGACGGACCAGGAGCGGGCGCCGGCGCCGTCGGCGGTGCGAGACAGCGCGTATCCGGCGACGACGGCGGCCAGGGCGCAGCCCAGCACGTAGCCGAAGGAGCTGGTCACGCCACTGCTCCAGCCCCGCCAGAACCGGCGCGCTGGCCGCGGCGGCAGCCGCGTAGAGGGCGACTCGAGCGAGAGCCCGACGGCCGCCGAGCACGCCGCCGACGCCGAGCGCGGCCAGAGTGCTGAGCGTGACAGGCACGGGCGTGAAGGGCAGCGGCAGCGCGACCTGGCCGATGAGGGTCAGCGCAACGGCGCCGGCCACGACCAGTCCGATCTCACGGGCGAGGACCGCGGGAAGCGAGCGGGCCGCGATACGGCTGTCAGCACCAGCGGCGGCGTCAGGGCGTCAGGACTGCCGGAGCCGCAGCGGCGTCCAGAGAGGAGGAAGAGTGATTTCATCGCTGCGCCACAACCGTAGGTCAGCGCCAACGCCACCATATCGGCTATGTGCGCCGGTTCCCACCGGCGGCTTTTTGTGGGATTCCCTCAGAGGTGCGCGGATATCCAGGCCAGCAGATCGCGGGTGACCTCGTCGCGGCTGATCCTCGTTGAGTACCCCGCGTGGCGCGCGCCGGGGCACAGCTTCAGGGCGACGTCGCGCACACCCGCGCGCCAGGCATCGGCCACCCGCGCGGCCTCCCGCCCGCGCCCACGGGGTCCCGGCCGCCGGAGACGACCAGGACGGCAGGTCCCCCGGCGTCGCCCTGTAAACGGCGGATCTCGCCGCTGCGTGCGGCCCGGCGGCCAGATCCCGGAAGAAGGCGTTGAACACACGAAGCCGCACAGAGGGTCAGCCGCATAGGCGTCCACCTCGGCCTCGTCGCGACTGAGCCTAATCGACCTCGGTGCGCGTCGGGGCGAAGACTCTGTTGAACCCGCCGATCACGAGGGCGTGCAGTGCCTTCCCAGGGGCGGCAGGCCCTCGCAGACCGCACAGCAGGGAGCCCAGTGGCGCGGCCCGGCCGGTCGCCCCTGATCACCGCCTGTGCCCATGACGATCATGCCCGCCAGGATCCGCGCCTCGGCGCGCGGCGCGAGGAGCCGCACCAGGAAGGAGCCCCCAGGAGTGGCCGAGGCATGAGCAACGGGAGCGTCTCGGCCACGAGAGGCGCGCACCGCGTCGAAGACGGTGGACAGGTCGGTCAGGACGCGCTGCCAGCCGTCGGCGTCGGCGACGCGTGCCGAGGCGACCGGGAGCGGCGCGCTCAATCCGTGCCCGCGATGATCGTCGGCGACGACGGCATAGCTGGCCCCTACCGCGGCGACTGCGAAGCGCTTCGTAGCGCGCTGAATGCCTCGGCTCATGCCGTGAACGATCTGGATGACGGCAGACGGCTCGCCGCCCCGGGAGCCGGAGCCGGCCTGCCTGAGGCGGGGCTGCATGCCCAGCATGCCCAGAAAGCCCTGAAAGCCCAGCATGCCCTGATGGCCCAGCGCGGGAGGCGGCGTCGGTGCGCAGCGGGGCGAGCCGTCGGGCAGCCAGGTTCGCAGCGCCAGACCGACGCCATCGTCTGCGGCCATACGAGCTCAGAGCAGTCTGCACGGCGAAGGATATCGGTGCGCGAAGCCGAAGCGGGCACTGCAGCCTGCCGAGGGTGCGAGCTTCGTGGAGCAACGGGAAGCAGGCCCCTGACGCTCGTGGCCCGGACGCTGCGGGCGCGCGGGGCCAGGACTGTGCTGACGCCGCGGTACCGCTGCGAGGCCATGGCGGTGCCCTTCGCCCTGAGGGATGAGGGTGCTCCCCGGTCGATGTCGGCACAGATCTGCTGCTCGACCCGCGCGCGCGCTGATCGAGGCCCTGGACCGTGACCCCGGCGCGGCGGTGGTGCACTGCGAGACCTACGGCAACCGCGGCGGCCAGGAGTTGACCTCGCGCTCGCCATCGCGAGGATGCGAGGGCTCCGCGGTGATCCTGGACGCGACGCACTCGCTCGTAGGATCGACTGCTCGCGACCGCGGCTTCCCCAGGCACTGCCGGAGGGATCACCGGCAGAAGCGAGCCGTGACGCCCTCGTCGGCGAGCGCGCGCAAGTTGCTGCCGCGTGCCCGACGGCGCCTGGCTGGCCTGGTCGGAGAGCTCGTCGCTCGCGAAGGATCTCGGGCGGGCAGTCGCCGAGCTCCCCGAGCGCGAAGCGGTGGATGAGCACTGCGCGGCTCTCGGCATCGAGCTCGGCCGCGTCTCGGAGGCCACTGCGCGCCTCAGCTCGGAAGCCGTCGGGAGGAGCTGCGCATTGAGTCCGCTGATCGCCGACCGGCACGAGCGGGCGATCGAGACCGCGCTCGCGCCCGTGCCCGCGAGTGCGCGGACCATCGCCCCTGCTGGAGACGCTGGATCCCGAGGTCCTGCAGCTGCGGGCCCGCACGGCCCGCCGTCTGCGGAGCGCCTGGCGGCGGGGCTGCGGGCGTGCGATCGCGCGTGGTCAACCCCGGTTCAGCGGGGTGCGTGGCGCTGGAGCGCGGTCATCAGGAACCGGACGAGATGCCTGCGAATCTGGAATGCCGGAAATCTCAGGAATCCCAGGAATTTCAGGAATCCCAGCGTCGGCGATCCCAGCGCGCACTCGACGAGGTGGGAGGGAGGCCCTGGCCTGCTCTGGGACTGTGGGGCCGGTGAGCTGGCCGGACCCGGGTGCGGAGCGGCACTCCCTCATGGCCGAGGGTCGTCACCGTGCCCACCGACGATCCGGGGGCGCATGAATGAGCTGATCGACGTCGTCGGTACGGCGCTGGGCGAAGGCGTGAGGCTGGAGCCGGGCCGCCTGCGCCTCACTGAATGACCCGCGAATGGGCTCCGCCTCCACGGCGCCGGCTCGGACGAGCTGTGCGCCTGGCCCTCAGCATCCCGCGCGCCCTTCGACGCCCTGGACGGGCGGCCCGCCACTGTTGGCCCATGGGCGCCCACAGCTTCACTTCGTTCCAGCCCGCATCTCGCTCATGCTCCGGCAGTCCGGAGTCCGCCCAGCAGCCCTTGCGCACCCGGGTCCTCCTCCAGTTGCGGCGGGCGACCGGCTGCATGGACGGCTATTGGGCGTGCGGGCGGCTGCCGTCGAGGCCGGGGAATCGGTGATGCAGGCCGTCGTGCGCGAGGCGGCCGAGGAGGTCGGCGTCGACATCGCGCTCGAGGATGTGCACCCGCTGACCGTCATGCACCGGTCCAACGACGTCGGCGGGGCCGCCCCTGGAGCAGCGGGTCGATTTCTTCTTCACGGCGCGGCGCTGGAGCGGCGAGCCCACCGCGGCGGAACCGGAGAAGAACATGGGAATGCGCTGGTTTGCGCTGGACGAGCTGCCCGGAGCTGGTGCCCCCGCACGAGCGGGCCGTGCTGGACCCTGCTGGCCGGGCAGCCTCGACGGCGGCCGGCCGGTCCCGGCGATCACGACGTTCGGCTTCGCGCCCTGGTGAGAGGGTCGCCGCCTACGGGGTGGCTCCGACCACTGAGGCAGCCCCCACCCTCACTGAGGCTCACTGAGGCGGCGCGCCCCTGCCTCGCCCCGGCGTCGAGATTGACTTCTTCAGAACGAGGTCGACGGTGGCACCGTCGATCCCTCGCTCGAGAATGTCGACCCTCGACGGGGGCGAGCGCCTAAAGGTACAGCCCGTCCGCAAGCGATTCGGCGCCCTTGCCTACTCAGAGTCCGAGGAACTCCAGGATTCGCGGCAACTCCCGGCGCGCCTGAACCAGTCCGGCCTCGTAGGCGCCCACGATCCGGTCATAGCGCAGTTCGCCATTGACGACCGCCATGCGGTCGGGCTGGAAGAGGTAGACGCGCCCTCGCGCTGGGCCGCCTCGAGCTCCTCCATAGTCCGGTTGTAGTTCGACGGGCGGGAGATGATCCCTCGGCCACGGCCGGGTAACGGCGGAACAGCGCCGGTAGACGCCGGGGCACTTCGAATCTGACTTGCGGTATCCGGCCGGGACGGGTCGAGACCACCAGCATGCGCCTGTAGCCGTCCGCGGCCGCCGCATCGATGGCGAAACCACCCGTGGGCCCCAGGCCGCCGTCGAGGTAGGGAACGCCGTCGATATAGACGATCGGCATGAGCACGGGCATGGAGGACGACGCCTGGCAGCGCGGCAGGAGGTCGGCCATCTCGTCCACGTCCTCCAGGCCCCAGTAGACCTCCTCGCCCGGTATCGCAGCGGAAGGAGCCGATCCGCACGGTCGCCTCCGTGCTCTTGAAGGCCGGGCCAGTCGAAGGGGATGGACTCGTCCGGGGCGGCGGGTGTGCCGGTAGATGTGCTCGAGTTGAAGTAGCCCTGGCGCCGGACGAAGCTGCCCCACCCACCGGTGCGGGATCCGTGGTCAGCCCGACGAAGGCCTCCTGCGTGCGCCACAGGTCCCGCGAGACCATGTTGACGGTATTGGTGCAGCCCGCCGATATCCCGCCGACCCAGGGGAAGAAGAGGCCCGCCTCAGGAGGACCTGGACGAGGGCGGCGGTGTAGTTAAGCGCATGCCGCCGCCCTCGAAGACGAGGGCGACGTCGTCGACCCGGCGGGTGATCGGGGCAGGGGCGTGACCGGGTGTCCGTAGGGAACAGGGCGGGAGTATGACGGCAGGGCTCGCTGCTCACGGTGCTCATAATGCTCATCGGTGGGCCCCAGGCTATCGTTGCGGGCCCGCCGCCGATCGAGCTGTCCGTCTCTTGTCCGCCCGAGGTATCGCCGACGGCGTCCGACGCGTAGCGTGCGCCCTCATGCGGACACCGACCATCCTGACACCCCTGACTGTGCGCGGCCGACCGCGCGCAATCGCCTGTGGCTTCCGCCCATGTGCATGTACTCCGTCGAGGCCGAGGACGGCGTCGTCACCGACTGGCACGTCCTGCACTACGCCACGCGCGCCATGGGCGGTTTCGGCACCGTGATCGTCGAGGCGGCCTCCGTCACCCCCCCAACGGGCGCATCTCCCCCTCGACCTGGGCCTGTGGAACGACGAGCAGATCCCCGGCCACCGTCGCCTCGTCGAGGCGATCCACGCCGCCGGCCCCTGGCCGGCATCCAGCTCGGTCACGGCGGCCGCAAGGCGGGCACGCCCCGCGGCGCCCTGACGATCGCCGGGGTGCGCGCACGGACACCATCAAGGGCTGGGACCTGGTGGCGCCCAGCGCCATCGCCTATCCGGGGCACGCCGAGCCGCGCGCCATGTCCCCGGAGGAGATCCGCGCGACGACGGACGCCTACGTCGCAGCCGCCGCCCGCGCCGCGCAGCCGGTTACGACCTCGTCGAGCTGCACGGCGCCCACGGCTACCCTCATCCACGAATTCCTCTCCCCGCTGTCCAACACCCGCACCGACGCATACGGCGGCTCGCCGGAGGGTCGGCGTCGGCTCGCCCTGGAGACCACGACCGCCGTGCGTGAGGCGGTCGGAGACTCCACGGCTCTGGGCATGCAGCCTGTCGGCGACCGACTGGGCCGAGGGGGGCCTGACCGGATCAGGACACGGCCGAGCTCGCACCCCTGCTCGTGGCCGCGGGGATTGACGTCCTGCACATCTCGAGCGGCGGGAACGCACCCGCACAGGTGCCCGTGGGTCCCCGGCTATCAGGTGCCGTTCGCCGCGCAGGTCAAGGCCGCCGTGGCGGGAACGACCACGCCGGGCGGCGGCGAGCCCGTGGTCGTGGCGGTCGGGCTCATCACCGAGGCCGCCCAGGCCGAGCAGACGCTGATCACCGACCAGGCCGATGCCGTCGCCGTGGGCCGTCCGGCTCTGCGCGAGCCCGTACCTGCCGGTGCGCTGGGCCCACGACCTGGGCGTCAACGACTGGGAGGCGGCCGGGCTGCCGGTGCAGTACTGGCGCGGTGCCTGGCGCTGACCGCAGCGGCTGCTGCTACCCACTACTCACTACCTACCTCACTACCGCGAGATCGTTCGTATTCCGCGTCGAGATCGAGTTCACCCGACCGATCTCGACGCGGAAATCATGACCGATCTGGCGAATAGGAGCGAGCGAACGGCGCCTCCTCCGGTTCACGCCCCCAGCCAGAAGGCCCGCATGGCCCGGGCCATCCACAGTCCGTCGGCGACGCCGCACATCTCCCTGCTGGGAGTGCATCGACAGCAGGGGCTGACCGATATCGACGGTGGTGATCCCCCAGCCGGGCGGCGGTGATCGGGCCGATGGTCGTACCACAGGGGACGGTGTTGTTGGAGACGAAATCCTGCACCGGCACGTCTGCAGCGGCGCAGGCGCGCAGCCATACGGCGGTGCCGACGGCGTCGGTGGCGTAGCGCTGCTGAGCGTTGATCTTGATCAGCGGTCCCCGGTTGAGAACCGGCCTGACCGCCGGGTCGTGCAGCTGGGGATGACCCGGGTGGACGGCGTGACCGGCATCCGCGGACACGCAGATGGAGCGGGCGAGCATGGCCGCCCGGGCGTCGCCATTGATACCGAGCACCCCGGCCAGTCGGCCCAGGACCGTCTCGAGGAAGGGGCCGCCGGCCCCAGAGCGGGTCTGCGAACCGACTTCCTCGTGGTCGTTGGCGACCAGGATGATCGGCTCACCCCCTTCGACGCCGCGGGCGGTCCCGTCGGCGATGGCCTCCAGGGCCGCCAGCGCGGCGTGGACGGAGGAGAGGTTGTCCAGCCGTGAGGCGGCGAGGAATTCGCGATGACGCCCGAAGCGGGAGGGCGGCTCGGTGGGGAAGGTCAGGATGTCGTGGAAGGCGAGCTGGTCGGGGTCGATGCCGGCGAGTTCGCACAGGTAGCGCCTCGGGTCGCGGGGGCGGGCGTCGTCGGCCGCCAGGCTCCACAGCGGCAGCAGGTGGGCCTGCTTGTCGAGGCGGAGGGAGTCGTTGACGCTGCGGTCCAGGTGCGGGGCGATCTGAGCCACGCGCGCGATCGGGCCGGTGCGCACGAGGCGGACGTCCCCGTCGCGGGTGACCAGGCGTCCAGCCAGGCCGAGATCGCGGTCGAGGAAGGAGTTGAGCAGTGGCCCGCCGTAGATCTCGACGTCGAGAACCTGGATGCCGTCGCGCACCATGGCGGCCCGCGGCTTGAGCTCAGGGCTGGGAGTCGGTGTGGGCGCCGACGATCCTGAAGCCTGCCCGCTCCGTGCACCGCTCGGGCAGGATCCAGGCGATGATCGCGCCGTCGCGCACGGCGTATCCGCACCGCTGCAGCCCGGGTCCCCACGGCTGCGTCTCATCGGCGCTGGAGAAGCCGACGGCGTTCCAGGCGCAGCCGTCCGGCGGCCGCGTGGTAGCTGGTCGGGGAGGCGAGATGAAGTCGGCGAGGCCGGCGGTGTAGGCGTCGTCGTCGCTCAGGACGGCGTGCGCGGCGGCGAGCGGGGCGATTCGGTCGGCATGGGTCCAGTGCGGCACCCGAGCCGGCGGACTGAACGGCTTGCGCATCCGGGACGCGTCCGGGCGCAGTCGGGTCCGGAGTTCCCCATCAAATGGACGGACTGCACGCGGCCCCGCCAGTATGTCACAATCGCCCGCGGACACGGGGTGCTCGCCGGCGCTGAGATCACACCCGTGGAACCTGATCTAGCCTCGTACTAGCGAGAGGATGTCCTCATGACACCATTGCGCCCCGCCCCGCCCAGAGTCCCATCCATCGCAGGCACCGATCCCGTCCGGGCGCCGGAACGGCCGCCGACACCAAGTCGATCAGCGCCGCCGGCGGATTCGCGATGACCGCAGTGACCCTGACCCTGGTCGCCCAGAAATACCACCGGGGTCCAGGCCATCCACACTCCGCCTTCCGATTTCCTGAGCCGGCAGCTGCGCTCGGTGTCCGACGACGTCGAGCTCGACGCCGTCAAGACCGGCATGCTGGGCACCACGGAGATCATCGCGGCGGTCGGCGCCTGGCTCGATGAGAACCCGCCGGCCGTGCTCGTCGTGGACCCTGTCATGGTGGCCACCTCGGCGATCGCCTCCTGGAGTCCGAAGCAGAGAGAGTGATGCCACTTTCGCGAGCGGGCCACCGTCATCACCCCCAATCATCCCCGAGCTGGCCGTGCTGCTGGCACCGTTCCGGCCCGCACTGGCAGGAGGCGGTCGACCAGGCCCGGCGATGGGCGCGACGCACCCGCGTACCGGTCGTGGTCAAGACCGGCCACCTGGGAGGTGAGGACGGTAAGTCCGGTGAGGTGCTCAACATCTGGGTGACGACGCCGGCGTGCCGGACAACCGCGAGCGCGCCCGCAAAGACCTCTCCACTCACGGAACCGGATGCTCGGCCTCGGCCTCGGCCACCCGCCTGGGCGCTGGAGACGCTCCCGAGGACGCCCTGGCGTGGACCACGCAGTGGCTCCACGAGGCGATGCGCCCACGGCAGCGCCCTGAGGTCGGCTACCGGGCACGGCCCGGTCGACCACTCCACTGCACCCGTCGTCTGGCTGACGCCGGCCTGCCTGACCCCTGGGCCGAAGGCGACGGGATACCGGCCGAGCTGTCCCGGCCCAGAAGACCTGGCTCCCGAGATCGCCCCCTGCACCGCTGAGCATTGCCGCCGCCGGACCCTGGACCCGCCCTGTGGCGGGCCTCCAGCGATATCGCCTGGGAGATCAGCACCGGCGACTTCTGGCGGGACCTGGAAGGCACTCTGCCGGTGGCCGCGTTCGACCACTCACTTCGGCGCAGGACGCCCTCTATCTGGAGGAGTACTCGCGCGCCCCGCCCTGCTGGCGCACGTGCACCGCGCACGCGCGACGCGATCTTCTGGGCCCGCGCCGCCGACACGGTCCTGAGCGCGGAGAGCGAGCTGCACCGCACCTGGCTGGCCGGGCGCCCCCGCGCCCAGGCGAGCCCGGTCACCCGCGCCTACACCGACTTCCTCATCGCCCGGGCGGCCGTGTCCCCATGCGGGTGGGCGCGCGGGCGGCGCTTCCCTGTCATTGGCTGTACGCCGAGATCGGGGCGGCGGTGCCGCAGGTGGACCCCGATCACCGGTTTGCGGCCTGGTTGTCGACCTACCACGACCCCGCTTTCGCCGCGGCCGCAGCCCAGGCCGTCGCAGCGGTGGAGGAGGCGATGAGAGACCGCCACACCTGCCGAGCGCGCGCAGGCTTCGGGCCTACCTGTTGGCGAGCCGACACGAACTGGAGTTCTTCGACCAGGCACTGCGCCCGAGGGCGCGGGCGGTTCGCGTTGAGCGCCGGATACTGACAGGCTGCGCAGTGCGATACAGGCCAACAGGGCCGGCTCTGCCGATAGTGCCCCAGGGTCGCTTCGCTCGCCCCGGCGCAGCTGCCGCCCGCTGGACGCGCGCACCGCTGGCGGGCGTGGTGGGCAACTGGATCGACAACATCGTGTCTTCCTGCCTTGATCGCCCTGTCCCCGGCCCCTGGCGACGGTGGCGGGTCCGACGGCGAGCGCCTCCGCAGCACACTTCTGTGGTCATCGCCATGCTCTGGGCGCCCCGTGGGCGGGTGGTACTGGGAGGTGGCTGACTGGCTGGGGGCGCACCCGTGCCCACCTCCTGGCCATCCGCGAACGGCTGGCGCAGTCTGGGCCATCGCATGCATGCTCCACCCATCGGGTGCCTCGGCACCGCAACCTGGTCCTCGTCCTGCTGCTGCGCCTGGCGGGCGGGTGTGTTCGTGGCCGGGGAGTACTCGGCAGCAATCCCGCGCCGATGGAGTGGTCTGCGCCCCTGACGCGGGGCCACAGTGAGTGGGCTCATCTCGTCCGATGGCCTCTGGGCCCAGGCATCCACCGCCTCGGCACCGCGGGGCTGCTGATCCTGCTGGGGGCCTGAGCGCTACGCCGCCTGGGCTGGCGGGCGATGTTCGTCCTCGGGGCGCTGCCGTCGGCGGGCATGCTCGGCTGTTCACTCCGCCGGGTGACGACGCGCTCCACCGACGCCGGGCCGACTCAGCGAGTCTCGCGCCTGCGCGCGCTGCTGGCGGGACCTGGCGGCGCTCTCTGGCAGGCCTTCGCCCCTCGTGAGCGGGCTTCTGGCTGCTGACCAGCCCACCGTCCCTATCCTCACCGCACGCTCGTCTCCGACGTCGGCCCGTCCGCCGGCACGGTCGGACTGGTCATGGAGTGACTTCCTGGCGGCGCCGCGCCATGGCCGCCGGTCACCCGTCCACGACGGGTGGGACGACGTCGGCTTCTGATCGTATGGGAGTGCGGCGGCCTGATCGCCCCTGCGTGGCGGGCCACGATCAGCGCCACTGACGTCGGCCGCGCGCGGCGATGCGCGGCCGCGACGCTCCAGGTGATCACGGTGCGCTGCCTACGGACCGGTGAGCGGCCTACCCGTCCGAAACGCTTTCCCGCACAGGTGCGCTCGACCGGCTACGGCAGCGCCTACAGCCTGTCGCTGGTCGACGCCTGCCCTCACCCTCTACCTGCGCCGCTTCTGGAGCCTCGGCGGGCCGGACCGGCCCGGTGCTGATCCTCATCGTGCCTGGCAGCGTTTGCTGATGGTCGGGGGCGGTCTCGGCCCGGCTCTGGGGCTGGATGCTGCCCGAGAGCTGGACGACGTGGCCGGAACGCCCAGTGAGCATCCTCGCACGCGATCCGGACTGAAGCGGGTGCGCCCGTCTCACCGCCGTGCGGGCGCGCACCGCTGGTGACCGCCTGAGCGCGGCGGTATCCATGGGAATCGTGGCCGACGGATCTGCTGGCGGCCGGCGCCCGCCCGATGATGACCGAGCCTCGACGAGGCCCCCACATGGTGACCTGGCCAACGCCCCTGCTGATCAACCTGGGCACCCTGTCCCACCGACGGCTCGAGGGCTAGTACCGGCAACGTCGAAGCTGCGGGGCTGACCGCGTGGGTGCGGACCCGGCTGCGGTCGGGATCTGCACCAGTGCGCACCGCCATGGCGCGCCGGCTGCTGAAGCGGCATCCTGCCTCGTCGCGCGCCAGCCTCGGAGGTCCTGGCGCTGACCGGTGAAGCCGGTGGACGCGGGGCGACTCTGACGGCCGTCCCAGACGAGTGGTGCGGGCGGCGCGTCAGGTGAGCGCCCTCACCGGAGTGGCTAGGCCATCTCGGGGTCGAGGATCTGCTGATCTGAGCGCCCGGCGCGAGCTGCGGTGGCGCGCGGCACGCCGCTGCTGACGCGGGTGACCGGGACCGGATGCCTGCTGGGCGCATTGACGGCCCCTGCCTGGCTGGGGCGGCGCCCCTGGAGACGCCGACGCCGCCACCGTGTGGATTGCGGGCTGGCCGGGAACTGGCCGAGACTGAGCACCGCGCCCGGGCAGTTCTCGACGGCGCTCTGGACTCCCTGGACGAGGTGGCGCTATGAATCCCGCACGTCCCAGCGCACGGCGATTCGGCAGCTGAACCTGACCTGCTACCTGGTGACCTCTGGAGCTCGCGCCGCACGGCCGAGGGTGGCGGCGGCGGCTGCCCGTGCCGGGGCGGAATCGTCAGGTGCGGGCCAAGGATCTCAGCGCCGCCGGCCTCCCGAGCTGACCCTGCGGTGGCGCGGTCGAGCGCGGGCAACACGCCACGCGCGTCGTCGATGACTGCTGCATTCGCCTTCGGCGGCTATGAGGGTCGGTGCTCATGTTCATGGGGGTGCACCTGGCCAGGAGGACCTGCCGGTGGCCGATGCCCGGGCCCTGCTCGGCCTCAGGCGGTGATCAGCTGACCACCGGGACGCTGGAGCTCGTGCGCGCGCGCAGGCGGTCGCGGACCTCATCGACTACGTGGGCGCTGGCCCCTTCCGCCTCACCGACGAAGGACTCCGGGCCGTCCGGCTCTGGGAGTGGAGGGCCACGCCGCTGGTAGGGGCCACGAGCTGCCCGTGGTGGCCATCGGGGACGTCAGGCCCGAGGACTGCAGGGCTGCCTGGGCGGGCACCGCGTCGCGGGGTGGCGCTGGTGCGGGCAGCGGACGCAGGCCCGACCCGCGGCGGTCCGCAGGTCCTGGTTTCGCTGTTCGCCCTGAGCTACGCCTGGCGGTCCCGGGGCGCTGCACGCCGGCCGATTCCCTCGTCGCCGCGCCGTGAAGGCAACGACTCCGAGGCAGTCCGCCGAGGCAGGATGGATTCGTGACCACTGCCGCGCCACCGCCCGCACCATCTCCACCACCGCTGCCGCCGCTCGAACCACGCCTGTGCGCGCTGTCCTCCTGACGCCGACGGCGTCCTCCAGCTCATCGGCACGCCCCTGGTATCAGGCGCCGTCCGACGGCGACGGCGAGCCTTCGCGAAGGCTCCTCTTATCGGAGAGGCGATGCGCTGGCGGGCAGGGAGAGTCTGCGTGGACCTGCTGGACAGGCTGATCGTCGAACTGGGGCTGGCCGGGAACGCCGAGCGAGCTGATGGACCGTGGCGCGGGCGACGCCCGATCCGCTCGCCTGGGAGCTGGTCCGTGAGCTGAGAGCATCGGGTTACCTCACCGTCCTGGCCACCAACCAGCAGCGGGAGCGCCGCGAATGGATGCGCACCGCCCTGGGCCACGACGGCCTGCGCGACATCGACGCCTCACTCCTGCCTGCTGGGCGTGGCCAAAGCCCGATCCGGACTACTTCCGCGCCGTCCTGACAATGGCTCGGTCGATGCCGAGTGAGGCCCTGTTCGTGGATGACAGCGCTGAGAACATAGCGGCGGCCAGTGCCGTTAGGGCCTGCGCACGCTGCACCACCCCAGCGATTCGGGCGGTCGAGTATTGCGCCGGGAGCTGATTGAGGCTTTGAGCGCCTGACTGGCCGCCCGCCGCGCAGGAGCGCGACGCCCCGAGCCCGCCCCTACTCGGATGCGACAATTACTGATTATCACGACGATTCTGAGGATCTTTCAACGACATAGGGCACGACGTACGTACGCAGCGGCTCCTTCTAAGGGAGTGAGGGCGAAGCGACGACTTTCTCATCCTGAAGAGCTTGTACAGCAGGTCTTGTCGCGGTGAAACGACTCTGTGGGCAAATTGCCACACGTCGACGCCGACGCCTGCGAGAGGACGATATGACGACACGGGATGCAGTGCCGCCTGCGGCTCGATTCCTGCGCATCGGAGCGCAGGACGCCACTATCCGCGCACCGACCGCGTCCAACACGTCCAACGCCTGCTCCGCTCGAGAACGCATCTCCGGCAAGCCTCGACGAGCGTCTCAACGATCCTCGCGCGGCGCCCCGCGCGTCTTCCTTCACGTCATCAGCCGTATCCCACCGCCTCATCCCCAGCAGGCTGCGCAAGCGCGTGCCCGTGACCTTCATCGGCTTTCATGCGCTCATCAACGGCCCGCCTTCCTGATCGACATCAGCTTCCTGTGGCTCTTCTTCGACAAGCTCCACTGGCTCTACCCGCTGGCCGTCACCCTGGGGTACATGATCGCGGGCGCCTATTCGCTGCTGCTCAATCGGTGGCTGAACTTCCAGTCCCGAGGCCACCTGGTCTCGCAGGGCTCGCGCTACGCGGTCGGGCTCGCAAGCCAGTACGTCATCTTCATCCTCGGCCTGACCTCCTTCCTGTACTGGATCGGGGTGCACGCGGAACTGGCCCGGCTCATCTCGGCCTGCTGCGAGGGCGCCTACCTCTACACGCTGATGAAGCTCTGGGTGTTCCGGGGCACTCCCGAGCCCGATGACGACGACGGGCCCGGTACGCCGGTGGCCGCCTAGCGGCGCATCCCGCGGACTGGCAGGCGCGGTCCGCAGAACCGATCTCGATGCGGGTTACGACCGATCTCGAGCCGAAGCGGACCGATCTCGATCCGATGGGTTGGCGACCGATCTCGGTGAACTCAGTGAATTCGGCGAGCTCGCCGGCCGGACCCGCACCGCTCCGAAGCACGCATCACCATCGGGCCCGCGCCGTCTCCCGCGGGCCGTCGAGTTCCGTGAAGCCGGCATCCACGACGCGGACGCGGCCGTGAGGCAGCCCCCAGACCTCCGGCGACGGGAAGACCACCCGCACCCGATAGTCCTGAGCCGCCCAGGCGGAGCTGGCATGCGTCCGCCATCGCCGGGCTCGCCAGGCGAGCTGGCGGCGTGGGCGACTCTGTGCGCACAGCTTGCCGCTGGTCATCTCCAGGGGTGACCTCGATCTCCACCGGCGCACCGGAGGAGACGGACGATCCGTCGAGATCGATGCCCGCCACCGCCTCGATCACGCGCGACGGCCTCGGCGATGGCGGCGGGCGGGGCGGCAGCTCATCCCCGTGGGGAAGCGGTGTTCTCGACCTGCGTCTTGGCCAGCGCCGGAGGCAGCGGTCGGACCGACCGGCACGAAGGCCCGGGCCGAGGGCCAGCCCCCAGCCGGCGGGACCGTCTTGTCCGACAGTGACTCCCGGAAGGTCCTGACCTCCTCCCAGCGCCGCCCTCGAGCGCGGCGCACGAGCTGCGAATGCGCCCATTCCTCCAGTGCTCGACGGCGTCGTGCCAGGCCCTGCCTGGAGCGGCCTGCGGCGAGGCGAGCAGGGCGACGACGGCGCGGGCCGCGGCCTCAGCGACGTCGATGCGCCGCGGCGGGTGAACCTTGTCATAGTGGACGGCGATCCGCATGCCCCAGGGATCCGTGGTCGGTCACGCTGACCCCTACTGGACCCATCCAACCCGCGGCGATCGCCCCGAGCGGGAGTGGGAGCGGCACCGCGCCTCCATCCCGCACGCGGGAGCGGCGCCGGGAACCCGCATCCCGGCACAGGCACCTCTCAGGCGCCCGCCATCCACGACGCGCTCTCAAGGTCGGGGCATGACGTTCTCACCGCCCGCACAGGCGGTCCGGCCCACGCGCCCCCGTCCGCTCAACGGCGCCACCGTCCACGGTCCGCCGGTATCTCGCCGGCTTCGCCACCGCGCCGAGATGCCGCTGGTGTGGACGAGTGCGGCTGTCGGCGTCGTGGCGATCGCGGCCTGGCGGCGCTGGTGGTGTGGCTCGTTACCGTGCCCTCCCCCACTGACTTGCCGGGGACGTGCGCGACTTCTTCGTCGGCGACGGCGCGACGACGGGCGCCTCAGATCCTCCTGGACCGTCCTGCTGCTGCCGCTGATCCTCTGGGCGCGCGCGCTCCTGTACGCGAAGATGCGCGCCTCCGCGGTGCAGATGAGCCCTACCCAGTTCCCTCGAGGGCTACCGGATGGTGGTGGAGGCCGCCGAGCGCTTCGGGCTGCGGCGGCGTCCCTGACGCCTATGTGCTCCTGGGCAACGGCAAGGTCAACGCCTTCGCCGCGGGCACGGTTTCCGCCGCTTCGTCGTCATCCACCTCGACTCTGTTCGAGGTCGGCGGCCCGGCACGCGATCCCGAGGCCCTGCGGTTCATCATCTCCACGAAGTCGGCACCCCGCCGCCGGGCACGTCTCCTCTGGCGACTCGTCTTCCAGGCCGCGTCCTCGGCTGCCCCTGCTCGGCAAGGCCCTATCGCGGTCGCAGGAGTACACGGCGGACAATCATGGCTATGACGTCTCACCGTGTGCCGGGCGTTGTGGGGCTGCTCGGCGCGGGCAGGCACCCGGTGCAGGTCGGCCTGCACGCGACCGCGGACGCGCGCGCACGAGCGGGATTCTGGCACATCGTGCGGTGGACATCGACTCACCCGATCCTGGACCTGGAGGGCGCACGCGCTGAGGGATCGCAGCCAGTCCGGGACGTCTCATGATGCGCCCCAAGACCGCCTGGTACCCGCCGGTGAGCCCTGCGGGCGGAGTCGGCAGCAGGCAGGCCGACCCCGCGGACGTGCTCGCCTGCATGGACCGCAGCCGAGGTCGGGGCGGAGGAGCAGTTCCGGCCGCTATCCGGCTGTTCTGCGCCGTGGGGCCGCGACGAGCTGCGCCCCGTCGGATCCGACCCCTGCCATTCACCGCCCGACGCAGCAGGACGCCCTGCCCATCCTCCGAACGTGACGGCGCCGAAGCCGCCCAGTCGTGCGAGCCTTTCGAAACCGACCAGCAGATGCAGGCCGACTGGAGGCGTGGTTGGTGGCATTGACGACGCTGTAGAGGTCCGCGGCGAGCCCGAGGGCGTTCGACGGCCCGGCGACCGCCGGTCGAGCACTTCTCCGACGCGGCCGCGGCGCGCTACCGGGTCGATGACGAGCCCTGAGACCATCCAGGCGTCCTCGGCACCGGAGCCCGGCTCGCTGCGAGGCGCGCATCCGTTCGGGAAGCGGGAAGGCGCCCGACAGCGCGACGAGGCGCGAGCAGAGCGTCATCAGTATCACTATCGTCGGCACCGTCGGCACCGTCGGCATGCCGGCCGTCTGACGGTCATCGTGGCGGTCATTGCCGTCCTCGCCGGTCGCCACCGTGGCCGCCATTGCTGGCATTGCTGGCATGGCTGGCATGGCAAGGCGCGGCCGCTATCGCGGCCTGCAGGCGACTCACCGGCGGTCGCGGCGGTGCTCGCCGGCTGGACATCGCAGAGCGCAGGAGGGAGCACACGGGAGGTGTCGATCATGCGGGCGCCTGTTGAGGCGTCATCGACCGAGGCGCCCTGAGCGTCAGGAGCCGCGCCACACGCGGGCGTCATCTGGGGCTCGGCCGCGCGGACGAGGATCCTCCCGGCGGACGTGCTGTGCGGCTGGGGGTGGGAGGACTCGTTCACCGGTTCGAGTCTTGGCATGTGCGCTGGCACACGCACGCCCTGGAGGAGGAGCCGGGCCATCAGTATCAGCCGGTGGTGGACAGGATTGACAGGACTGACAGCACCGACAACACCGACCTGTTTGTCCTGTCATGCCATGGGGCGCCCCACGGCGCGACAGGGCGGGCGGGGCGGGCGGGCGCTGGATCCGGCGGCGCTGCGCCGCAGGAAGAGCAGCACCAGCCCGGCGATGACGGCGATGAGGGCGACCACGCCGATGGCCAGGGTGGTACTCGGTGACCGGCAGCGAGACTTGCGCGAATTATCGGCGGACGCCGCCGCAGCAGGGTCTGCTGGCGTCGCGTTTCAGCGGCGGTCGCCGGCCCTTGGCCGACTGCGGCGGCCGGGGCGAGCTCCAGAGGCGCGGGAAGGCATGGTTGAAGATCCTCGCCACCGCAGCCCCCGTAGCTACCTGGAGTCTCAGCGCGCCCGTCCCCTGCGCGGCCTGACCCTGAGGCGGAGTCGTCGGTGGCGGTCGGCGCTGCGGAGGCCGGGTCGGGGAGGGCCGGCGCAGGATGCCGAGGGCGCCGCCGACGCCGACGACCCCGACGACTCAGCGGCCCCCGGAGACCCCGAAGAGTCGGTACCGGTCGATGCGGGACTCGTTCGATCCCGACGAGTCGGCGGTCGGGGTCAAGCCGACTGGCGTGCGGGTCGGAGTAGGCGGCGAAGTTCTGGGTGGCGTACCAGGTGTCGGTCGACTGGTCATAGATGATGCCGATGCCCACGGCGTTGGCCGGGCGCAACCATGTTGGCGTAGTGGCCCGGGGGTTGTACCACTGGTCGAACAGCTGCGCACCGACGTCGTCACTGCTGGAGCCGTACCGCATGGCGACGTTCTCCGAGGCCTCCCGCCCATCCGCTCGGGTACTGATCGGCGAAAGAGGGGTTGCGGGCCATCGGATCGCTGCACGACCATCTGCTCGGACCACCCCTGGGCGACCGAGTCGAGCTGTGTAGCGAGTCACGGATCCCAGGCCCTCACTAGGGCCTGCAGCTCATTGACCTTTGCGGAGGATGGTGTCCGCGTGACCGGCCCTTCCGCCGTGATCGCCGCCGGCCTCGATCGCGGTGAGCCCTGCTGCGAGGACGGCGGATATCGGAACGGCCGGGGTTGCCCTGCCGCCGGCACGGCGGCGAAGGCGACGGCGGCGAGCAGCACCGGAGGAGAGGATGCGGGTGGTCTTCATGGGCTGTCTCCTGACAGTCAGAGGCGCGGCAACGCAGCCCAGCCCATCACGGCATCCGATATTGCGACTGAGGTAACAGCGCCCTCTTTTTCACTCAAAGCATGCATGTCGCATTCTGACTGGACATCTGGGCGCAGGGCGTTCTCAGGACTCTACCGACGTCGGAGCGACTATTCGGGCGGGCATGCAGCAGGTCTGCCAGCTCGATGAGCAGGCGAACCGACCACCAGGCCCAGTCATGCCCGCCGCCGACGGGCGTGCCCTCACGTCGCGTCCGCTCAAGGCGCGCGCAGGTCGCGCGCATGCATCAGCATCGGCCCCTCGAAGGTCCCGCTCAGGATCCGCGCCGTCAGCCAGTGCGGGCAGCCGCCAGGCCTCCGCCACGTCGAAGCGCCAGCAGCGAGGGGACTGCGCGATGGCGTGGCCGATCTCGCCATCGGCGAGGGCGAGCGCCACGGGAGGCGATTCCGCCGCCAGCTCTGCCCCGACACGATCGTGTCGGCGCCGTGCGGCTCACCGCGAATCGGCTCCGCAGGAGCGGGAAGGATCCTGTCGATGACGAGATCGACGTGCCTCCCCGGGCACGCCCACATGCTCGGCGCAGTACTCCCCCTGATCGCGCGAGTCGATCGCAGCCACATGCACGGGCGGGAGGAGCCCGGAGTCGATGAGCGCTGTCGAGGACGGGCACGATGCCCATCTGCTCCAGCCATACCTGACCGTCGAACAGGATCAGACAGGGCCGGCGGCAGAGGCGCGCGCGGCTCTAGACCAGACGCGCTCAGAGTTCTGAGAGCCTCAGAACCGCCTGAGCCGGCGCCCGGCGCATCCGCTGCACCGCGCCCGTTGCGGGCGGTGCTGACGGCGCACCTGTTGCGTCCGCCGCCCACCCTGATCAGGCTGGATCCCTGGAGCGGCTGTCGGCCTCCGTCGAGGGCGCCGCCAGGGCTGTCGGTGCCGGCAGGGCGACGGGGCCGACGGCGCAGGCAGCGGGACTCGCGAACTCGGGACCGCGAACTCGTGCACCCTGCCGCATTCCTGCGCAGCCGCGCCAGGCCCTCCAGGGCGGCGAGCGGACGTCGCCGAGGCCACGGACCGGGGCACCCTGAAGGAACTGCCGATCGTCCGCGAGGCGCGCGGATCCGGCTCAGGCGGCGAGCATCGCCGCCAGACGCGCCGAGCGGCCGCTCATGGCGCGCCATGGCGGAACGCCTCGTCCTTCCAGATGGCGAAGCCATAACTGGCGCTCCAGTCCTCGGCACGGACCAGGTGCAGGTCCACACCCGGTGCCGGCGAAGCCTGGTCATCTCGAGGGCATCGGCGCCGCGAGCGCGACGAGCCCGTTGGCCTCCAGGAGGACCGACGTGGCCTCGGCGCCCGCACGGTCCACGCCATCAGCGCCGTGCGGGTCGTCGGTCGGGAGCGATCTTCGGACTGGGCCCCGCCAGGGCGTCGTCGAGCACGAGGCGCCGCTCATCGCGGTGCCGGCCGCCTCCCAGTCCCTCTCGACCGGGCCGCGGAGCCGTGATGCGGGCACGTCGCCCTCCGCGGCGGTGAAGCCGCGCTCGCTCCCTGTGCTCACGGCCCCGCCGGTCGGTCCATACCCGCGCCTCTCCCTCGTCTCCCGCGTCACCGCCGGCCCGCCCGAGCTCGGGCGCCGGGCCATCGCCATCGCGCCCTCCTCCTGCGAAGAGCCGTCCAGGGCACGATCATCGGGGCCCGTGGCCGGGCACGCAGGCACAGGCATGCGGTGCCGCACCTCCTTGATGAGCTCGGCGGTGACGACGTCGCCGGGAGCGCCCTGAGCCACGATCCTCCCGTCCTTCATCACGATTGATTGGTCGCGTAGCGGAAGGCGAGGTTGAGGTCGCAGGACGACGACGAGCGTGTAGTCGCCCCGAGCGTGCAGATCGCGGCAGAGATTGAGGACCCTCGAGCTGGTAGGTGATGTCCAGGAAGGTGGTGGGCCTGTCGAGGAGAAGCAGCGGGGTCTGCTGGGCCAGGACAAGGGCGAGCCAGGCGCGCTGGCGCTGACCGCCGGAGAGCTCGTTCATCCGCGATGGGCGAGACCCGTGATCCCGGTGGCGCTCATGGCCGTCTCGATGGCGGCGTCGTCCTCCTCCGACCATTGCCGGAGCATCCCCTGATAGGGAATCGCCCTCGGCCGACTGAGGTCGCGCACGGTGATGCCCTCCCGGGCTCACTCGGAGCTCTGCGGAAGCAGGCCGAGGTCGCCGTGCGACCGCCTCGAGGGAGTAGGTCGCGATGTCCCGCCATCCAGAAGCACTCTGCCGCGCTGTGGGCGGGAGGTCTGCCAGCGAGCGCAGCAGGGGTGGACTTTCCAGCAGGCGTTTCGGGCCGATGATGACGGTGAACGAGCCGTCTGGGATCTTGACGTCCAGGGCGCTCGTTGACAACGCGCTCACCATAGGCGAGCGTGGCATCGTCAGCCTGCGGCGGCTGCAGCCTCGACGGCGGGCATGTCCGCGCCCTCTCCCCGGGTGCCCGGACGTCCCGGAGGACCGCCTCGCCCTCTCAGCGTGTCTTTCATACATTCTCCTGGCGGACAGGACCCACAGCAGGTAGACGCCGCCGATGACCCGGTCACGAGCGCGGGCATGGTCAGGCGGCTGGGCAGAACCACGGACAGCAGGTCCGCGGCGACCAGGAGGAGGCGCGATCAGCGCGGGAGGTGAGGACCCTGACGCCCGCGACCTCGGTCAGCGCCGCACGATCTGGGCGCAGCCAGCGCCACGAAGGCGATGGGCCCGGCGGCCGCCACCGCGGATGCGGCCAGGACGACGCCGACCACCATGACGATCAGCCGGGTCCTCCCGGTGCCGACGCCGAGCCCTCGGCCTGATCGTCGCCCATCTCATCACGGACAGACGGCGGGCGAAGGCCACCAGAACCGGCAGGAGCAGGAGGACGCCCGCGGCGCTGATGCTCGCATGCTCCCACGCGTGCGCGCTGAGCGACCCGGCCAGCCACACCTGCGCCCGGGAGGCGAGGTCAGATCGAGCGCGCCAGCAGAATGCTGGTCATCGCCGAGCATCCCGCTGACGCCGATGCCGATGAGCACCAGGCGATAGCCGTCGGTCCGTCCCGCTGCCGCGCCAAGAGGGTAGACGGCGATGGCCGTGGCCAGTCCGGCCCCTCACGGCGGCCAGTGTGAGGTCGCGAGTCCGCCCTCGCTCGATGAGGACGATCTGCGCGGTGGCCCCGTGGCCGCCCGGTAGTGAACCCGATGACGTCGGGGATCCGAGCGCGTTCTGACACTGACTGGAATACGCAGCCGACGCCCCAGTGCCGCCCCACGCAGATGGCGGTCAGAGCCGCGGCAGGCGGATGCCCACACGACGCGCTCGGCCTTGCTCGGGCCTCCTCCCACCAGGGCGCGGACGACATCGCCGACGGAGAGTCTGACGGTGCCGACTGGCGAGGACGGCGCATCCGTGACGAGCAGCAGCAGCACCGCGACGGCCACGACGATAGCCGTCGATGCGCTCAGAGACAGCCGCATGGGGGCTCCAGCGCGAACTGCATGGTCTCTGCTGGTGGCCCGACCGGCCTGCGGACCGGTGGCGGTATCGGCGCGCTCGCGCTCCAACGGCATCGGGCGTGCATCGTCATATGCCCACCACCTCCCCGCCTCACGAGGTGGATGAAGAAGGGCGAGCCGATGAGTGCTGTCATCACGCCGGCGCCGATCTCACCGGGGAAGACCACGATGCGTCCGATCCGTCGGCGAGCAGGAGGAGGACCGCGGCCAGGAGCGCCGAGACCGGCAGGAGCAGCCGCGGTTCGGCCCGCTGACGGCGCGGGCGATGTGGGGCGAGCCCGGGCGATGAAGGGCGATGGGGCCGCAGGGCGGCCGTGGCGACCGCCCGCGGAGCACCACGATGGCGGCGTTGGCCAGGGTCCAGGTCAGCCGGGATGTTGACGCCCAGCGCCGTCGCCATATCAGTGCCCAGACTCACTGAGTCGAGGGGCTGGCGAGCGCCAGGAGACGACAGGCCGGACGACGAGGCAGGTCCCGACCACGGGCAGGGACCCAGCCGCGCCCCTGGAGGGAGCCGGTCGCCCAGCTGCGGAACGACTCGCACACCGTCGCATCGGCGGACAGGATCAGCGCCCCGTGAGCGCGCTGAGCACGACAGACGAAAGGCGCCCGCCAGCACGAGCCGAGTCCGGATCGACACCGGACCGGCCCGTGCGCCCCAGCCGGTGGACGAGGACGGAGGTGAGCGCCGCCCGGCGAAGGCGAACCACACGCGCACCATGATGCTCGCTCCGCCTGTGGCGATGAGCCTGATGATCACGCCCACCGCCGCTCCCGCGTTGACGCCGAGGGTGCCCGGCTCCGCGAGCGCATTCCTGGTCAACGACTGCGAGCACACCGGCGAGTCCCATGAGCGGCGCCCGCCAGGACGCGGATGAGGGTGCGGCAGCCGGGAGAAGCGGATGACGAGCTGTCATCGCTGCCCGGATCGAAATTCGTCAGTGCATCCGTGACCGTGCCGGAATGAGGGCGCGAGCCGATGGCGAGGCCGGCGACCAAGAGGACGACCAGCGCCAGCAGCAGCGCGACCACCAGACGAGACGTCGTCCGCCATCGGCGGGCCATCAGGACATCCGGACCACTCGGCGGACCGTAGTCATGCGCGCCGCTCGCCTCAGCTGCTCGACGACTGCGTCAGCCACGAGCTCTGAGTAGAAGTCGATGCGGAAGGAGGTGGGCCGGGTGGCACCTGCTATTGTTACTGCGGGAAGGTCGCGAGCGCCCATCTGAGCTCTGGATCTGGTCAGCCCGTGCTGATGAGGAACATCCGCCCGTGATGGCTTTGCGAGGTTCTCAGCTGACGAACATGAAGTCAGCGCTGCCTGTTCCCGCTGTCGAGCGAGGCATCGGCCTCTGCGACCCGAGCGAGCGGTGGCGGTCGGCGTGGGCGAGTCCTCTTCGCAGGCCCGTCTGCCCACCCGCTGTAGGAGATGATGCTGGCCCCGGCCTCGGGCGGGGTGATCTGCCCTTGGCCTCCTTGATGTAGCTGTCGAACTCTGCCCCGCGGCCGTCGCCTGTCCTCCAGCCGAGCACTTTGCCGAGCTGCGTGGCCAAGTCCCGCCAGCTCTGCTTGCCGTAGTCGACGACGATCACCGGAACTGCTGCTTGATGGTACGTGACCTGTCCGCCACCGAAAGGTCTGCCTGAGCTGGCGACGATGACGAGATCGGGATCGAAAGTGCTGACACGCTTCAAGATCGAAGTCGAGGGTTGCTGTAGAGGACCTCGACCCCGCGCTCGTCGGCGACGGAGGCCCACTGCGTGAAGAAGCCTTGTCGTCCGTCAGCGGAGAAGGCGGAGTCGCTGCGGAGGCCACTACGGGGGCGTCGATGGCCAGGAGCGTACCGGTGACACTCGGCGAGTGGAGACGATCTTGGTCGGACAATGTTTGTCGATAGTGACCTCGCCCCTGCTCGTCCGTGCCGAGCGGTGCGCCGTCGCGAGCCGCTCCCGCTCGAGTCGGAGCGCGTGCAGCGCGGAGTCCGCGATTCTACTGCGAGGCGCAGGCGCTGAGCGCAGCGAGACCGGCGGCGACGCCGGGCCGGCGCTTCCGAATCCGGAGCAGCGAGCGGCGACTCAGATGAACATGCTGGTGCCCTTCAGTGACTGATCAGGTGGGTCAGACACGACGCCCGCACCGGCGCTGGTGCGCTTCACGCGCGGTGTCGCGGGTCGATGCGTGTCGCAGGCTAACCACTGGGATCGCGTCGCGCGCCAGGGGCGCGCGGGCACCGCCGAAGGGCAAAATCGTTACTTTTGGAGTTCTCGCAGTACGCTCGAGCGTGACAACGGCTGACTCGATGGACTACGCAGGCTCTCAGCACTCTGGCGCCAGATGGGATCGCCGCCTGCCCACGATCTCCGCCACCGCCGCGCCGTCGCTGGCACAGATCTTTCGTGCGCTGAGCACTGCGAGCCCGCGCGGGCGCATCGCCCATCGACATCGCGCGCTCACCGGTGAGCGCTGCGCCACTGAAGGACCACGCACATGAGCACCGGCAACAGACGCCTCGGCTGGGGTCCTGCTGAGCGCTTCGCCACGCGTCGTCATTTTCGGAAGGCGTCGAAGCGGACCTTGAGTCGATCGACTCCGAAGAGGCCCGAGCCGCGGTCGCCACCCACCTGTCGCATCGCGCCCGAGGCCCCTCGGGCACCCGATCTCGACCACCATCACCGCCGAGCCTGCGGAAGCTGCAGCGCATATGCTGTCTCACCCGGGACGGCACCATCACTGACCGAGGGAGCCCTGACGCCGAGCACGTCGAGTAGGCAGAGATGGGCCGAGTGGGCTGAGACCGGGCAAATGGGCGGGGCACAACCCGCGGCGCGGCAACGCGCATGTGACCAGACCATCCGGCTGCGGCGACTCAGCCGACTCAGCCGACCGAGCGAGGCGCAGCCGACTCCAGCCGACGCGCTCCACACTGCCCTCGGACCTACGTGCCGGCGCGAAACCGCGCCCGCCCGGACTCCGATGATACCCCAGACCGCGGGCATCCACGCTGACGCGCACATCTGCGCCTGACACTGCGCCGCCGAGGCCGCACGCACCGCGGAGCATCGCGCCGAGGCTGGCATCACCGCGCCGGCGCCATCGCCCACCTTCAGCAGCATCGCCGGCAGCCCGGCTCCGCCGCACGACTCATCGTAGCCGCACCGCGCTCAGCACCATCGCGCACGGCTCCAGCGCCCGCCGCACCGCGGGCCACGGCGCTCCTCACCGATCGCGCCGCGCTCGGCATGCGTCGGCAGCAGCGGTCAGCCACCATCGGCGCCGGCTTTATCTACGGCATCATTTCGCCATCGCCGCGCCTCGCCAGCATCACGACAAGCAAGCGGCGCGGGCGGCGCAGAGCAGCATCGCCCGGCGCCGCGCCGGGGCATCGCCCGCGATGCTGGATCGCGCGCTCTCATCCGGTTCCCCGTCACACTCGTCAGACGGAGCGCATCCCTCCGACTTGGCCGCGCCGGCTTCGCCGGCGATCCGCCCAGCTCGGCGACGTCGGCATCTCGCGGCGGCGCTGGCCGCTGCACTCGCCTTCGCCCGAGTAGCGACGGCGTCCACGCCCTCTCCGGGAGTGAATGCCGCCGGACCTGCGCGCGAGCAGGCGCGCCCACATCGCTGCTCACGGAGATCACCAGCGAAGCACCCAAGCGGCCACCGGCTGCGCGCGCCCTGAGACCAGTCGCTGGCCTGCACCTGGGGCCCACCGAGCGAGCGCGCCGACGGGCCGACGCCGCTGCCGTTCCCCCAGCACTGGGCAGTGGCGCGCATCGCCGTCGCGTCGATGCCGCTGCGGGCGGCGCCGCCCAAGACGTCACGGCGATCCTCCTGTCCGCCATCTGCCGCTAGCTTCACCCGGGGGCGTGCGTCATCGCTCACGACAACAACTCCACGCGCGGCACGCGGTGGCGCACCCAGCGAGGGGCCGCACGACGCCACGGTCATCGACCTGCTTCCCCACGTGGGCACCTCCCCGTCCCGCAGGCCCAGGCCGCCGAGATCTCCGGACTCGTCCATCACCAGCGCGCGAGAGGACCGCTACGACGTCCTGCGCAGCCGGCCTGAGTCCTCGCGGACGCCAAAGGCCCGGCGGACGCGGACGGCCGACGCCATCCACTCCGTCCTGACCAGCTACTCACCGCCTCGTGGTCATCGACTCGGGCAACGACGAGTCCAGCCCGCAGCGGCGCGCCATGATCGCGCGGGCCGACGCCACCGTCGTGCCCACGACCAACACCCGACCGGACCACGCCGAGTCGGCGCCGCCTCCTGCGCCGAGCTCGCCGGCGCCAACGCCCACGCGGCGCGACTGGCGGAGAAATGCCCTCGTCGTCGTCTCCCAGGGGTCCAAGGGCGAGCCGAGCCCTCTCCAGCTCGTCCCCACGTTCCAGATCGCGCGCGCAGCCGTCGGCATCCCTTACGACCCCGCCATAGCGCCCGGTCAGACCACTGATCCTCGACTCCGCTGGCGCCGCCCGCCCGCCGCGCCTGGCTCCACAGGGCGGGTACCGCACTCGATGCTCCGCGCCTGCTGAGCGGCGCGACCAGCCGGTGGACGGGCCTACGCGCGCGCACGTCCCCTGGAGCTGATCCCGGGAGTGATCGGTCCGAGCGCCGGCGGCACCGGGACGCCGGACATGCGGCAGGAGAGCGCCCGCGGGGCTCCCACAACAGCAACTCCGCAGCCAGCGTTTGTCCACAGTTCGACCCTCCGCCTCGCACGCCGAGAGCCTGGCTAGCGGTGCGAGGACGCATCTGACCTACTCGCTGCGCCCCTCGATCCGCGCAGCGCTGTCGAGGATGCCACCGCGTTCGTATCCGATCAACACGCCCGCACTCGCCGCCACGCACACGCAATCCGGTCCAGATGTTCACGCCGGCGATAACGCCTGACGGCGTGGCTGATGCCCGCGCCTGTGTGTGAACACGTCGAGGAGACGCTGATCGACGATCGCCCGACGATGTGGGCCAAGCTCGCCGCCAGCGCGGATCACCACCGAGGCTGGCGAGACGGAAGCAGCGGCCCTCGAGCTGCATGGCTCGACACCTACGAGGGCATGATCACTGCGGATAAGACGGCTTCCGAGCTGGCGGCCGCTCTGCAGATCGAAAGTGGAACACACGATACGACGTGCGGGTCGCCCAGGTGGCGCACAGCGCGCTGCCCTGGAAGCCGCCGCTGCACTGTCCGAGCAGTGCGGCGCGCCGCGGTGCGCACGCGGCTGGATCGACCTGGATGAGGCCCGCGCCCTGAGGACCGGTCTATCTGTCCCTCTCGCCGGGAACCGTCGTGCGAACACTGTGCCGACGGTTCGACGGCGGGGTCCATCCGGTCGTCTGCGCTCCTGCGGACCGCGCTGACCATCGGTGAGCTCTTCGAGGCGGGCCAGCGCTGCACCGATGAGGCGCTCTGGTCCGCTCCGGCGATCGGCGCCGAGCGGGCGCTGCACGGGCGACTTCTTCACAGCTTCGCCGTCACAACCTGACCCGGATCCTGAGATCGTACGTCGACCACGAGCGCGGGCGATGACTCTTCGCGGTCCCGCACAAGCACGCGCTGGGTCTGCACCCGGCGGACCGGCGGGATCCGGAGTGGGCATTGCGCTCGATGGTGCTGCTGTTCATCCAGGACGGTATCGCCCAGCACGTCCAGACCGCTGCTGTCCGCGTCAGCCTTCTACGCGCCCCGACGGCGAGAGTCGAGGCGGTGGCGCTGCCCGGATCCGCCGTCCGTGGGCGCGGACGCCGGACGATTCTGTCCCCGCCGCACCTCGTTTCGATGCAGATCCTCGAGGCCGCCGGCACCTGGGCCCGATCCGCCGGATGTCGTCTGCCGTCCCGGATCGATCGCCAAGACTCAGCGCCCGTCGTCCAACGCGGTACCGTCACCGGTCCTCTGTGTTGCCGCCAGCCGAGCGCCGGTACGCCGTGCTTCCGGCGAAGCGCTCCGTAGGGCTATACTGGGTTGTCGTCGGCACCGAGCTGGCCGGGATGGCGAGGCGAGGGGTGTCGGGCTCGGCGGGCGACCAGGTGCGTCTGAACGTCGGGTGCAGACCGACCGACAACGGGACTCTTCGCGTTCGGGGCGTGATGGGTGGGATGCGTGCGGTTGTTCGAGGCTCTCGCCGGGGCTGGGTCAGTCGTTGAACTGGTCGCCAGCGGGGCAGGCGTTCGCGCCCGCGATGCGTCATCGTGGGCCACGCTCCACGATGCTCGCACGTCTGCCACACGGTTTAGCCGCGGTCGTACGCAACTCCACGCGGTCGTACCTTAAACCTCCTGGCAAGCAGCGACCGCGCGACGCCAGTCGAGCCACTCGCGCGCACGGCCGCGCGGCAGTGGGACCTGCACGACACCACTGGCACCCGCGCCGCTGACCGGCACGCTCACACACGAAGAACCGGTAACGCCGATGTAGCCGTGTCCCCGCCGCAGCAGGCGAAGAGACTGCGGTCGGTCCTTCGGCGACGATCGGGAAGATCGAGCAGCTCGCATCATCCGCGAGGTGTCCAGTCGTGACCGGCTTCAGCACCGGTCCCGCGACAACGACGGATCTGCTCGCCTGAAGCCGCGAGGACGACGCTCGGGGGCGGCTCCGTTCTGGGCGGCATCGCCTGCTCCGAGCCGCAGGAGATACCGATGACGATGCGCGGTCGGTGAGCAGGGTCCAGGGCGGACGATCTCCTCGGCCGGGTGGAGTGGGCTCTCGTAGCGCATGTAGCGGTTGCAAACACCCGTTCACGTAAGCGCGGTTGCGCGGTCGAACCAGCTGTCGCTGGAGGCGACGAATCGAGGTTGCGGGCGTCGTCCATGCTCGACGTGGAACGCTGAGGCGACCGACGTGGATGCCGAGCATCGCCTTTTGAGAGAGATCAGGGCGCTGGCGAGGCAGGACTGGAAGGTAAACGCGAGCTACGACGACAACGCGGTGTCCGCGACGAAGAAGCGCCGTGCTGGCACCGGTGGGCTGAGATGTTGAGGACGCCCGTGCGGGCAAGTTCGATGGCGGTCGCGCGGACATGGACCGGCTCCGCAGTACGAAGGACCTGAACACACTGATCGATCTCGGCCTGCGTGTCGTCACTCGTTGACGGCGAGATCGACCTCGACGGCGGACGGGAGTTCCGGTGACTGATGCTCGCCGCCTCGCTCGGTTCGAGGCACGACGCAAGGCCGAGCGACAAATCAGTCGAGACGAGCGCCGACGCGCCGAGGGCATCCCATGGGCCGCCTGGAAGGCGTTCGGGCCGGACGAGGGACGGCGAGTTGATCGGGAGGAGGCCGCGCCGCACGGCGGGCTCGATGCGTTCTCGGCGAGCCGTCCCCGTCGATCCGGCGAATCCGCGAGGACCTGAACAGCGCCGGTCACTTCACGCGCGTGGGTCGGAGTTCCTCCGTCGATGCTGTGCGCTACCTGCTCGCGAACCCGCTTTACTGTGGCTACATCAAGCACTACGCGTCGGGCGAGCTGTACCCGGTTCAGGGCGAGGCGTTCCCGCCCATCGTCGGCGAGCAGACGTGGCGGGCGCGCGGTGGAGCTGGAGGACAACGCTGGAGGTCGGCGAGCGGAACAGCCGAAGTTTCTGTCCACGATCGGGCTGTGCGGAAGTGCGGCGACGCTCGTCTCGGGACGAACAGCCGCAAGCAGCCGACGTACACTGCGGCGGCGAGCAGTTCCATCTCACCCGCCAGCGCAGCCCGTCGATGCGATGGTCACGAGGCGGTGCTCACGCGTCGTCCTCGGTGGACGTGCACGACCTCGTGATGCCACAGGAGGACGATGGGCCGGATCGCGAGGAGCTGCTGACGGAGCGGAACGCCCTGGTCGATCGGGTAGGAGTTGAGCCCGCTGCTGCGCGACATCCATCAGCCGGTCCTGGAGATAACGGCAGCGATCAACGACGTGAAGGCCCTGCATCGACGAGATCGACGCGGAGCTCGCTCGACCGTTCGGGTGTCGGCGGCGGCGAAGCTTCGCTCGCGGACGTCGAGGAGCCGGTCGGCACCGCGGAGCGCCGCGAGGTGGTCGAGGCGAAGTGGAAGGTGTTGGACGTGGACCGCCGGATGCTCGTGGACGATAGCTCCGGTGACGGTGACCATCGAGCCCACCACGCCCGGTCACGTGAAATTCGACCCCGACCTGATTCGGATAGAGCCGCGTCGATCGACTGCGCGAGTCGTGACTCGTCATTGCAATGGTGAGTCGACTCGTGGGAGCATGGGTTGCAGACAAGAAGATCCCACCGGGGCCGCGACTTAGAAGCGCGGGGTTCTGCTCCCGGATGAGTAGCCGGTCAAACAGCGCTACCGTGGCGGGAACCGGAAGATGCTCATGTCACGTGAACTTCCGATGTCCGTATCGTTATCGACGTTCTCGCGCATCTGGGCGGCTTCGCACCGCCCTGGCTGATCAGGCTCTACTCGCTCCCGCAGGCAAGACGTGCCTCGATCCGCCATCGCCGCGCTCGTGCCGCTGGTCGTCTGGCCGCGAACGCCTGGCACTGGCATGGCTGACGCTGCAGCGCGCGGTCGCCGCCGTGATCGGGCGGTGGTGCGATGAGCGCCAACTCCGCCGCCTTCGACCACGTGAACGCTTCCCGCTGGCGACAGGGCGACCCCTCGCGCCAGCGGAACGAGGGGCGTCTCTCACGACCTCGGCGTGCTCCGCTTTCGGTGCTGGAGGAGTCCGTCGAGACCGCCGTCGCCGACGCCTGCGCCGATGGGGTGACCTGGGCGAAGTCGGCGACGCCACTCGGCAACAGCGCACCAGGCTGTCATCAAGCGGCTACGGCCCGCGCGCGCGGTGGTCGCTGATGCGCGCCGACGCACGCAACCTCGCACCGCTCCCGCCGACCTGACCCTCGCCCGGAGGGCCGCCTTGGCAACGCCGCCGAAGGCGCTGCCCGTCGTCGTGATGACGGTCCGCAGCCAGCGCTCGCCACTTAAAGAGTTTCGGGGAGCCTCGTTTCGTTCCCACGTGGCGCGTGCAAGCGGGCTTGTCGGATTGCCGCGTCCTGCACCAACGTGACTGCGATCAACGTCGGTTCCCGCCCGTCGCTCCGTCGCGGGCTCGTGGGATTCATTTTGGGCCCATTGCGTCAATAGAGCCATTTAGGCGCCACACGCACTCTCTCCGAGGCCCCTCCGCGCTTTCGTCCGCGGCGGGGTGGTCGCCGTGGCGCAGGAGAACCAGCTGACGAGCCTCGGGCCTACGCAGCACCTCGATCCGTCGTACTGGGCCTGGGCTGCCGAGGACCGACGCCGCGCTGCTCGCAGCAGGAGCGAGGCGATCCTCGCCTACGTGGTTGCAGCGGCTCGGGCGCTGCGGCTCGAGGTCGTCGAGGTCACGGCATCGTGCGCCCGACGGAGGACGAGCGCGGAGGTCTGGAGCGACACGGAGAAAGGCCTGGTGATCGGAGCCGAAGCCCGACTCACCTGCACGCGCGGTCATCATGCCTCGCCAGCCGTGCGGAAGAGCGCACCGCCGTTCGGTCTCGCGTCTGGCATCGGCGTCGCGCCCGATGCGTCGAGAAGCGCCGGGCCGCGGCGGTGGCGCCCACGACAACATGCTGTCGTATCCGACGCACGTGAAGTACGCCGGACAAGCGCAATACGCGCGCTTTCGGAGTGTCGCTGCGGTGCGTGGGCCTGACTACCTCGGGATCGACGCCCAGCGTCGAGACCTGGCCTGGCGGGCGCGTGACGCACGTATGAAGAAGGCTGAAGGTCGTCGCCGAGAACTCGAGGACAGACGCGCGAGCGCGTGCTCCAGGGCTTGAGATTCACGCGATCGAGATCATGCCTCACGGACGAGTCTCGTTCGACGTCCACTCGCGGCATCAGCGGGAGATCGACGACGCGCTGTCGGCCTACGGCCAGCGCCGCGCGCATACAAGTGGCGCACGGCGGTGTTCTCCGCGCCGGTGAGTTCGCGACGACGTGGTGCTCCGTCGTCCATGGGGATGCCGGGATCGGCAAAGGCCCAGCCCGCCACGGACTCTCGTCACCGAGGCGATCAACGCGGCGAACGCGCACGGCGAGAGCGGTGGTGCAGGTCACGGGGCCGCGACGGGGAACCCGCTGATGACTGGCGAGGCGAGGAGCTGCTGCTGGACGATCTGCGGTTGCACTCGGCGATGGATGCGAAACGATCGGCTGCTGCTGGCAGTCCGTACAACGCCTGCCCGGCGAAAGGCTCGGTACTAGTTTCTAGGGCGCGAGGTGGCCCGCGCCTATCGTCATCACGGCGACGATCGAGCCCGGTCGGTTCTTTCTACTACGCCCGCCAGAAAGGCGGGCAATGTGGACCGTGCGTTGGACCCGTTCTGTCCGCCGCTTGGCCTCGGTCGTGAAGGTCTATCCGTGCCGACGACATCAATCGTTACCTCGTGTGCAGCACACTGGGAAGATCGAGTTCTCACGTGTTTCAGCAGCATCCCGACCGCCGCATCACACGCCCGCTGCGCGTACGGCAACGCGTAATACTGAACGTCGTCGCGGGAACGACCTACATGTCCCGGAGACCTCGGCGGAACATGACGCTGAGTGGCGCGGTTGCTGAGCTGCTGGGCGGGCTCGCCTGCGGTGCGGAGCCCGACGTGCCGCTGGCGCTGATGCCGACTGAGGCGCCGCATGAGCACCGCGCGCGATGCGCCTTCCAGGGGTCGAGGGGCGGAGGCCCCGCTGCAGGGAGGACATGCAGCGCCAGCGATGTCCGGCACGCTGCGCTTGCCTCGGCTATGCAGGTAGCAGAGACGGCAGCAGGTGAACAACTGGTCGGGTCGATGCGGAGGCTGCGGTCAGAGTCACGGCGGCGCGGAAGCGTCGTCGTGAAAGACCGCGCAGTCTCGATACCGACTTCGGAGGAGGAGACGCTCGCGGCGCTTCGCACTCGTGCGAAGCGGCTCAGGCCTGCCGAGCACCAGCGCGTGCGGACGATCGTCCGGGATGCTGCCCTCCACGCCTCTCGGAGCGAGGAGTTGGACGCCGCCGTGGCCGCGCGCACCCGCTCGGGGTCGAGGCGCGGGTGCGGGCGTCGGCGGATGCTCGCGAGCTCGCCGCGCAGATTCGCCCGCCGGCGATCAACGTCAACGACGACCGCCGGGCGCGGGCTTGGCGAGGTCAGCGGCGCTGTCGGCGGAGTGTGCCCGAGGCTGATCAGGTTGCTGCGCGAGGTCCGCTGCGCCCCTGCCCGGGGATCGGGCGGCCCCATGAGACCAACCACGCACCACAGCCCGAGCGCCAGCGCCGCCGACACGGAGCGCCTGGCATCCGCGGCAAGGAGGACGAGGCGGGGCATCGCGATCACGGTGCGATGTGCCGGGAGGCCCGCGCGTTCTCGGCGCGTCGCTTCGGTCAGCTCGCGCGGAACGACGACGCGAGGTCGAGGCGGTGCGGTACCGCCAGTCGTTCAGCGACGAGGAGTTCGACGCAAGAAGTCCGGAGGACGTGCAGCTTGGTGAACGATCTCCGTCATCAGCATCGCGAGAAGATGCACCGTCCGGCGCCTCGCAGTCAGTCGCGTGTGATATGGCGTGGGCAGAAGCCGCAACCATTACCGCATGCGGTCATCAAACCACAACAACCGGACGGGGAAGGCGCTCTCGGACCATCGCACGTTCCACGACCGCTAGGCCGAGAACAGCGGGGCGTCCAGTCGGCGAACGGCCAGCCTGATGCGAGATCACGGGCTCTCGGTCGTGAAGCGGCTGGAGCACGCACCTGAAAAGGACTGGGAGCGCGCCGCGAGGACTTTCTGCCGAGGATCGCCTCGACCGCGAGATGGGCGACCGGATGAGCGCGGCGCTGGCGATCGGGCGATTGGGCAGGAGCTCGGTCTGGCGGTCTCGGTGATCGAGGAGCAGAACCAGCGGCTCGGCGATGACGGGAGCGGGTGCTGCGGATGCGGCTGCACAGCCCGTCAGCAAGAAGCAAAGCGCGCCGAACGCAAGAAGACCTGGACGCTCTACATCGAGGATCAAGCCGCGGGCGAGTCCGGCCCGCGCCGAGCGCTGCAGCGGCGCGAGCGCCACTACCTCGGCAGACTTCTCACCTCGTGGAGGGCGCGCAGGCGTTGCTTCGACTACCACCGGCAGCAGAAGGAGAAGGAACGCCAGGCGCGGCGCTCGACGAGCCTGAAGCAGGCAGAACGAGCCCGAGCGGTGGCAGCGGCAGCTCGGCGGTCCGGAGACGATGGAGGGCTGTTGACCGCCGATCCTCGCCGCCGTCGAGGCGCAGAACACGAGGGATCGCCACGCCGACCGAACGGCAGACGCTCGCGGTTCGTGAAGGTCATGGACGAGGAGACGACGAGGCGGCTGGAGCGGATCACGGCCTTGGCGATCGACTCTCCTCGCCTCTGCAGCGACGTGTCCGCGAGGATCGCGAGTATCGAGAGCAGGCAGGAACGAGATCGCGAGCACGCTCGCGCAGTTCGCGCAGAGTCTCAACGGCGAGAGTCGGAACGCCGCGTCAGCGGGCTTTCGGTCGCGGAGGCGCAGAAGAATCGCGCGGCTACGACTCGGCGATTGGAGGGTCTGGAAGGCGCAGTGCTCACAGCGAACCAGAAGCTCGCAGAGCCGGGTCGGCGGCGCGGTCCAGCGGATCGAGAAGCGCACCTGGAGGAACGGGTCGAGAAGGCCGTCGAGCAGGTCGCCGGGAGGCTTCGTCGATGGCCGTACAGAGCCTCGACGCCCCGAACGCGCGCGGCGGAGCGGATCATCGCCGCGACGGCGAAAGCGCTGCAGGCGCGGATCCACCCGGCGCCGCCGATGTGCCTCGTTCCTTCTGCCGGTGTCGTGGTCGTCGCCGGTCTTCGGATGGCATCGCGGGCCCATCACGGGTGTTCAGTGGGCGCTGGACGTGGACGGGAGCGTGTGGCTCGGCATCGGCCGGTGTCAAGTGATTCGGCGCTGGCCTCGCCGGGGCCGGCTACGGGCTCTTCGCGTCCGTCACGTGGGTTGCGGGTCTCGGTGTGGAGACCTGGAAGGGCCGCGGGATGCTGAAGTGGTTTTCGCTGGCGCAAGGGTGACCGCGCCCTCACGAGGTAGCTTGCGCAGCGCGATGCGGCAGCCGCGACAACGGAACATTAGGTCAGCGGCTGCTGCTTGAGTTCAGTGGTTGCCGGCCCATTGCTTCGCGTCTTGAGCGTCATGGGCGGCTCCGGCGGGCCATGGGTACCGACCCGACGCGCTTTCCCTGCGGCATCCTGATGTCCCTCGCTCGACAGCCTCGGTCACGCCCGCGGTGCTCGCGCGGCTCGGGCTGACCCGCCCTCGAACGTGTCCAACCACCTGACTGCCACTGCAGCGACTGCGGATCGTGGTCGCCGAGCCCGAGGGCTGCCAGACTCGCTGCGAGATCGCTGACCCGGGCACGGTCAGGTGGTGCGGCGACGGCACTGGTCGATGTACCCGACTCGCCTGCGCGCGAGCGCGCCGTGCATCGACCTGGCCTGCTCGGTGCCGGGCTGCGCACGCGCCGCAGCAGCCCGGGAGACGCCTCGTGAGCGCCGCTCTGCAGCGGCTGCGACGGCAGACGACCAGCACTGCGGACGAGCAAAGAGGAGTGCAGCGCGCCTGTGTTAGCGCGTGATCCCGGCCTGGTCGTGCCGGTCCTCTCCGGCGTCGCGTTCGGCACCGGCCTGGCGCCGAGGTCGGGCTGCATATCGCGGTTATCGCGTTCTGGGCGGGCCTGGGCTGCTGGGCGCGCGCACGTTCGCGCCTGGCGTGCATCCCAATCCGGGGAAGCGCAAAGTTCGGATCGCGCTGCTGATGATGATTGCCGCTGTGGGCGCGGGTGATCCTCGGTCGTCGAGGAGGGGTGGCCGCGCTGGCACCTCCACTGATCGCCGAGGCCCTGGAGGACAAGGATGGACCGCGCCTGGTGGCTGGTGCGCTGCCGAAAAGCCAGCGAGAGACCGCGATCAGCAGCGACGGGACCTCCGCCCCGGTCCCGGCCGCCAGGGAGACGCCGTCGGCGACGTTGTTATCCGCCCTGGTGAGCGGGTCGCGACTGATGGCCGGGTCCGCTCAGCCGGTCGAGCCTGACACCGGCGATCACTGGTGAATTGATCCGGTCGGAGGTCGCGCCCGGAGAAGTGGCGTCATGGGCGCATCAACAGCAGCCGGCGCGCTGGAGGTCGAGGCGACCGTTGCGGCACCGACAACCTGGCTGACCACGATCGTGGGAGCCCAGAGCAGGTCGAAGCCGAGAAGGGCGACTGTTTCGGATCGCTGACTGGATCGCCCGCCCGCTGGTGCCCGGTGATGGTCTCGCCGTCCGTCGGCGTGTCGGGTCCCTGCTCGGCGACCCGGAGACCGATCACCTGCGCCCGGTCGTCTCGCTGTCGCGGCTAGCCCCGCGCGCTGGCGACCGCGGTGCCTGGTCAACGTGGTCTTCCGGGTGATCGGCGCGGGCGACCTCAAGTTCGGCGTCGCCATCAAGAGCGGGGCCGCCTTCGAGCGCTCTCGGCATCCGGCACCGGGCCGACAAGACTGGTAATTTGATCTCAACCGGCTGAGGTGCACCGCCATCGTCGTGCGCCTGGGCGGGTTCGATGATGCGCAGGTGTTTTGCTTGGGCTGCCGTGGAGCAGCACTCGACGCACCCACTCAAAGCCGCCGCCACGCCCACCGCCGCCGCGGGCCGGGAACCCCGCCGCGCAGGATGGGCTGAGGAGGCCGGGCACGCATCGGGTGGCCCGTCGACGGCCGCAGGTGGCGGTGGCAGTCCGGCGCTGGATCGACGCCGGTCCGCTCAAGGCCCGCCGAGGACCCGCGCCGAGGGCAGACCTGCGTGCCTGTCACCGTCGACGGCTTTGGCCGGGCGATCGGCGTCCGCGACGAAACTTCCAGGCCCCGAGGTCCTGAGGTCGTGCGGACCCCGCGCGACCAGGGGCGCCGAGGAGTATGCCCACCGGCGACAACTTCCTGCAACGCCGTCGCTGCGCTGGCGAAGCCTGGCTGATCGGCGACGCACGCGAGCCTGCGTCCCGAGGACAAGGCTCGTATCGTCGCCGGGTTCTCGGAGACGTCGCGACCGCGATGATCGGCGACGGCATCAATGACGCGCCCGGGTTCCCCGGCCGGGGCGATCGCGGGCATCGCGGATGGGCGTGCGACCGGCCCGACGCCGCGATCGAGTCCGGCTGATTGCCTCGCCTTCACCGGCCACGACCTCGGCCTCATCCCGCAGGTTTTGCGCCACGCCCGCCGCGGCGGCAGGATCATCAACCAGAAACATCGTGCTGTCCTTGGCGATCATCACTGTGCTGTTGCCGCTGGCGATCACCGGCGTGCTCGGCCCGGCAGCGGTCAAGTCCTCGCGCACGAGGTCGCTGCCGTCGTCATCGCCAACGGACTCGTGGCGCGTGCGTGCCCGCAAGCACAGGGTGTTCCCGTCCAACGCCATAACTTCAGACATGTGCCAGCGCCAGGCCATGGGGTGGAGGGGTCTACCTGTGGTCGCACCAGCAGCGGGTTGTCGAAGTGGGGTTGATCTCGCCTAGGTGGGCCCCTCGGCGATGGTTTTATGGTTCGGGCCACGTGGCGGCGTTGTGGCGGAGGTGAAGTCAACGCCAGGATGACGCCGGGCCTCCTCTTCTCGGCCTGGAGCCATGTGGCGCGGGCGCTTCGAGGGTACGTCCGTCAGGGCTTCGCACAGGACGCCGCTGGCCCTGATGAGGGCCCTTCGGCGACTTCACGCAGGGCGTTGCCCACCACGATGGGAGATGATATCGATGTCCGATCCCGCCACGGTGCGCCAGTCGTCCACGGCGTGCTCGTGCTGCAGCTGGGCGGCGTCCCTTTGCGAAGGGAGGTAGGCGTCGGCGATGGTGCAGGTGGACCGAGGGAGGCCCAGGTCGAAGACGTGCCGACCTGTCGCCAGTGCTGGCGGTGGTGCCGGCCATCTCGGCACTGATGACGGCGACTGACATGAGGAGTTTCATGGCTGCCCGCGTCCTCGCTGACGAGAGGGGACAGGGTGAAGTCCAGTTGACATGAATTCACGCGCCAGGAATCATGGTTTAGTCTGCGTGTCGGCGCCAGGATGTCAACTGATGAGGAGAAATCATCCTGACAGTTGAACTGTCTTGAGGGACGGCCCAGAGGGTGGGGCCGCTGGTCCTTTTGATCGGGGGAGTGGCTGAGGCGCCATCGCTGTTCCGGCGACGGTTGCGCGCGAGTCGGCTCAGCGTCAGACGTCGTGCCTGCCAGCGCCTTGCGGGAGGTGAGATTCGGTGACGAGCCGTGGCTCCAGGACCACGCTGGTGGCCCCGGTCCCGGTGTCCCGGCCTGCGATCCGTCGTCGAATGTGAGCCCGGCACGCTGGCACACCAGGTCCACGGCCTGCCTGCCCAGGAGGTCCTGGCTGGTCGACGCTGGTCGAAGCGAGAACCTCGCGCAGGGCCAGGTGTAGGTAAGGTCGCAGGGAGGCCAAGGCGACGTCGACCCTGGGCCCGCGGCGGCCTCCGCAGGACGGGCACGGCGCGTCGATGGGCCAGTCGTTGTGATGACCAGGCCCAGCGGCTCGGGGTGGTCCTGCAGGCTGCCTGCGGCGGGGCCGGCGTCTCCGGCAAATTTCAGCACCTCGGGTTCAACCCAGTTGCCCGGAGCGGCTCGCGCCAAAGAACCCCGGTCGGCGAGGCCGCATCAGTCAGGCGGGGCCGAGGTAATAGATGGTGCGGCGCCCAGGGTCGCCAGACGAGCAATGACGAGGATGCGCGGCGGCCTTCCCATCGACTCCGCATGGAGCCGAGACCTGCCCGCCTGGCTGCGCCGTCCGATAACGCATGCCGGGCACTCCTCACTGATGGCCAGCAGGTCCTCGCCGGCAGCTAGGGGTGAGATGGCGATGCCCGCGACCTGCACACCCAGCAGACTCTCGACTGCCTGCGTAGGGACCCGCCGACTGGAGCTGATCAGACGAATAACAGGGTGGAGGGGCTGGGCAAGGCGGCCGCCCGGCCCAGGGCTGGGCCGCGATCTGCTCGAAGAAGGCGTTGCGCAGGCTGGGCAGCACCAGACCAAATGATGCTTGAGCGCTCTGAGCCAGTGAGGGAGGCCGAGTGACCTGCAGCCGAGAGAGGCGGCCACCGCCGTGCTTCAGGTGCCGGGGCGACCTTTGGTGAGCTGCCCAGGGCCAGCGAGACCAGGCTGCAAGGAGACCGTGGCGCGCGCGCGACGTCGGGCTCTGTGGCGGCGTGAGCCTGGTCACCGTCTCCTCCTGCTTCCCGGTGGTGCTGCTGAGTTGTCATTGCGGGCATGCCTGCACAGGCGCCTGAGCACCGCGTGCAGCTACAGCCGACAGGCTGTGTTAATGATGCTGTGCAGCGGTGCGCAGAAGTGTGGCGATCCTGGAGATGCCTAGGAAGATGAGCGTCGCGGGAGGGCCATGCTGGAGCAGGTAGTCCGAAGAGGTAGAGTTACCAGTCCGATCCCGTGAAGCAGGCGAGAGCCGCTGCCTTGCGCCGGGAGCGAGAGGATTGAGACTGCGGCTCGTAGCGCCTGTCTGGCAGCCGGGCCAGGGGTGATGAGCCCGCGGGGAAAGAAAGAGCCGTCGGTGCCGTGATTCCCGGCTGGCGTAGCAGACAGCAGGTTTTTTGAGACGGCGAGTCGCCTGAGCAATTTCGCATCTCCTGGCCTGCGACGACCTAGAAGAGGACGCAGAGTACCAGGCAGACTGTCGCCCAGGAGGGCGGGATTTCGCGCTCCCAGCGGCGGACATCGGAGAAGAAATCCATCTACCGTGCCTGAAACCTGTATCGAGGACACGATCTTCCCTCCTGTGCGTCATCGCGGCCGCAGTGCTCTTCTAGAATAAGACCACCGGTGCCCGTGAGAGCGGGCGATGGTCAAGTCGGGTCACAACGAGGCGAATGGTTCGCCTTGGTCGACGTCTCTCGGCGGTTTAATGATGACGCCCTGACCGTCGGTGGTCGGGAGCGTCGAGGTGAGGCGTCAGCCGTGGGGCCTGCCCGGAGGGGAGTCCAGTGAACCCTGTGACGTCTCAGGCCTTGAAGAGGGTTCCTGGCAGG